>Ga0123336_10001639_pt1 | contig 20383 bp, 13 predicted proteins | sample SSSSmetaG_FD_96466 | JGI IMG/M metagenome (GOLD analysis project Ga0123336, IMG submission 96466) | Glacier valley bacterial and archeal communities from Borup Fiord, Nunavut, Canada, to study Microbial Dark Matter (Phase II) - ​SSSS metaG | ecosystem: Environmental > Aquatic > Freshwater > Ice... | reverse complement strand
GTGAACAAGGTTGCGGTAAAACTACACTTCTTATGGCTATAATGAAGTATTTGTATCCAACAATTACAATCAGGGTACAAGAAATGGCGTTCGAATTACATCTACGTAAAATATATCCTTATCATAACATACTATCATTAAGAGAAACTGATACGATTACAGGACAACAAGGTCTTGACGTTCAGAAAAAAACTGATGGTGGAGTTAGTATACTAGGAGAGGTTGCAACACATCCGGTTGCTGCTTGGATGATCCAAATGGCACAGGTTGCATCTAAATTTACATTATTTACACATCATGCTAAGACATTTCCTAACTTGGTAACAGCACTTCGTAACTCATTACTAGCAATAGGAATGTTCAGTTCTGAAAATGTTGCAGAAGTACAAGTTGTTAACGTTATTAACTTTGATATACATTTGAAAAAAGGTGTAGATGGTTCTAGATATATAGAAAGAATAACTGAATGTATACCTGTAGAAAGAACTTTCTCATATAATAACGACTATAGAAAAATTGAAGGATTAGAAGGTAAACTGGATAAGTTTATGGATAATACAGTTGAATATTACAAACATATGACTGAGACTAGTAATTACAAATATAATAACATAATTGAATTTAAAGATAACAAATATGTTTTTGCACATCAAATAACTGAAACAAATATCACAGCAATGAGAGAAAACATGTCTCCTGAAGACATGAAAGAATTTGATAACTTCTTAGATACAGCTTGGAGGTGATTGTATGGGACTAAATATTGCTATAGTACTTATTGTAATATCATTTATAGGTTTAGGTGGGTTACTACTTTATTATACAACTGTTAAAAATAAATACAAAAAGAATATGAAGCTATATACTCAAGATAAAATACAGATAAAAAACAAAACAAACACAAAAGATGTAGCAGATAAGTTCTATCAAACTTTGTATAACAGGTTTGTACAAATACCTGTAATTAAATACTACACTAAGAAAACACGTTTGAAACTTGAAATGTCTAATGATTATACTGAATATGAAATAAGAAGACAAGCTGCAAAGAATATGTTTATAGCAATGCTATTTATGTTCTCATCACTAGCAGTATTATTAAATCTTGTTAATGACTTATACATGTCACTAATAATTATAGTAGGCGTACTTATAGTAACAGAAAAAATAATTGATTTACGTGTTACTTCAGTATCAGATAGAATACTAAGACAAATGCCAGAAGCATTTACTAATATACGTCATGCGTTCCATGAGCATGGTATGGTTGAAGAATCTTTTAATTCAGCAATCGATGAATTAGGAGAAAAAGATATAGTACCGCAGCTTAAAAGAATAAAAGAAGCAATGCTTGCAGAACAGCCTGACATAGAACTTGAAAGATATTATGATACAGCGCCAAATAGATTTTTAAAGTTATTTGCTGGTGTTTCTTATCTAACAATGGAACTTGGAGATAGAAAATCTGATGGAAGTTCGATATTCCTTAAAAACTTAAATAACATACTAAGTGATGTATATTTAGAAGTTCTAAAAAAAGATAAAATAAACTATATGTTTAGAAGTTTAACTGCGATAGCAGTTGCACCTTTATTGTTTGTTAAACCATTGCAAGCTTGGGCTGAATCAAATTTCCCAGCATTGCTTAATTTCTACAGTAGTAGTATAGGTTTTTTAGTACAATCATTTATTATAATTTCAATATTCGTATCATATATGATGCTTAGAATTATAAAAGAAGATGCAGAAGAAATAAAATTTGATAGAGTAACATCTGTTAAATGGCAGGACAAACTTTACAAAAACAATTTTTTTAAAATGCTAGTAGATGCATTTAAACCAAAAGCACATACTACAAAACTTAGAAAATCAGAAAAGTTAATAAAAAATACTAATGCTTATCTTACAATTGAGTGGCTATATATAAATAAGGTAGTAGCGGGTTTCGGAGCAGCAATATTTGCTGTAGTACTTATGTTAAATATTCAACTTATAGATATAAATACAATATATAACAAAATAGGTACTGAATTTTTATCATTTGGTAAATTAACTACTGAACAAGCGGCTGCAGCACAATCACTAAATGATTATGATAAGAAATATGTAGACAAATACAAAAATAAAAATATAACAAAAGAACAATTAGAATATGAAATAGTAGATTCAGTTACTGGTCAAAAAGATCCAGTAGCCACTGCTAGAATAATGGAAAAAATAAGTTCAATTAATAATTCATATTTTAAGTTTTGGCAGTTATTTATAGTTATTTTTGCTGGTTTCATAGGATATATAGCTCCAACAGCAATATTAGTAATTAAGAATAAGATTAGAGAGATGGAAAAAGAAAATGAAATTATGCAATTCCAATCTATAATTCTTATGCTTATGTACATAGAAAGAGTCGATGTTCAGACAATACTTGAATGGCTATCTAGATTCTCATATGCATTTAAAGAACCAATTTCTACTGCTCTTAACAATTACGAGGCTGGTGCAACTGAAGCTCTTGAAGAACTAAAAGAAAGTGTACCATACAAAGACTTTACGAGAATAGTAGAACAACTTGAATCTGCAGTTGAAAGAATACCAATAAGAGCAGCTTTTGATGAACTTGAAACAGAGAGATCTTACTATTATGAAAGACGTAAATCTGGAAATGAGAGATTAGTACAAAAGAAAGTTACTTATGGTAAAGTCTTAGGCTTTATGCCTATGATTATACTTATTGGAGGATACCTAGTTGGTCCGCTTATGATAGTAAGTATAATGCAGATGATGACATACTTTAGTAGTATGGCATTCTAATTTAGGATAAAACACATATCCATGTGTTTTATATATATATAATTTCTAAAGGGGGAATTTTATTATGGATAATGCTCAAAAGGCAATTATGATTGGTGTAGGTTTATTCATCACAATCATAGTTATAGCTGCAGTAATGGCTATAACAGGAATAGGTACAGACCTTTTAAATCAAGGTCAATCACAATTAGGTGGGCTTTCAGCTCAAATTTCACAACAATTAACTGCTGAGTATGACGATGTTCAAATGTCAGGTGCGCAAGTACTTTCAGCTGTTCAAAAGTATTACAATGATCCTAAAATGGTAGTTGCTGTATACAATACAACTACTTATACTACACCAGTTTGGGCAACTCCAAACATGACAGTAGTAACTGCTCCAACTTCAGCTACAGCTGTTGGTGATGTAGTTGCTCCTAATACAAGTACAATTATAGCTACTACTCCTACACCTAGAGTTGCTTTAAACCAATTCTCAAGTGTAACAGCTAGTACAGCTAATAAAGTTGTAACAACTGCACAATACCAAGCAAAACTTATAAAATTAAACGGAGTTACTGTTGGTGTTGCATTCTTAAGAAGATAATTATAATTTATATTCAAAAAGGTATATTTAAAATATACCTTTTTGAAAATATATATTAAAAAGGATATACTCAATATATATTTTTTTAATGTGTATTTCATGGGGGAGATGATAGTAGTGAACGATGAAATTTTAATGAGGGCTATTACCATAGGCGCTAGTGTATTTATTACCCTTGCAACAGTTACTGCGGTAATGATGTACTATAACGTAGCGAAAACATCTGTTACTAATGTCGGTACAGGTACTAACATAGAAGAAAAATATAGACAAGATATAAAGAATGTTTTATATAATGCAGAAGCAACTGGAGCTGAACTTAGGAATATATTACAATACTTTTTTGAAAATAATGAAGTGGATATTACTATTAATAGTTATTTTGCATATTATGGAACTGGTTATCAAATAGTAACAATACCTGTAGGTTATACAGATAGAATAAACGTTACAAAAAGCAATACATATATTCAAATCATGAAAACAATGATGCCGAATCAAAGATTCAGAATAACAAGTAATGGAAGTAAATATACATTTAATTTAATAACTTAAAATAGGAGGATGAATAATGGAAGAAAATGTGCAAAGAGTGTTTTCTATAATGATAGCTGTAATAGTATTTTTTCTATTACCTATGTATGTTGCATTTGAAAAAAAAGATGATATTGCATATGCACTTGCCGTTAGAATGACATCTGAATTAACTGAGAATGTGAAGAATAATGGTTATTTATCTAAAAAAATGTATGATGAATATATTTCTAAGTTAGCAATAACTGGTAATACATATGAAATAAAAATAGAACATAAAGCATATAAATACAATCCAGTTATTTGTTCATATTCTGATGCTACACATAATACTTTATTACAAACATTTGAATATGAAATATACGATAGTCAATACCTAAATGGTAACATATCATATAATGGTAATACTTATGGAAATTTGCAATTATCATATAATAGAAATGAAGAAGTTTTTACTGAAGAACAAATATTGGACATACTATCTATAGATAATAGTTCGGTATATACAGGAATGTCTAGAGAAGCTTACGCAAATGTTGGTATAAATGATATTCCTTTGGAACCAAATTTATATTCATCAGGATTTTTAGGTGCTGTGTATACAATGAGCAAAGGTGATGATTTTTCAATAAGAATAAAAAATGTAAATACAACTACTGCAGAAATATTCTTTAATACATTGACACTTGGAATGGCTTCAAATCCTATGCCAAGAGTTTACGTAAATTATGGATGTACAATTCAAAACGAAAAATACAAGAATTGGGTAGTTACAAATAGTGGATATACAGGAAATGTACAAGAGGTAACAATTGCTGAAACAGGTAACTATCTATTAGAAGTATGGGGAGCAAGCGGAGCAGGAAATGATCCAGCTAGTGCTGTACTTGGAAGTCGTGGTGGCAAAGGTGGTTACGCAAAAGGACAAAAACATTTAACTCAAGGTACGAAACTATATATATATGTTGGTGGCAAAGGTTCAGGTTCAAGCGGTGGATTTAATGGCGGAGGAAATGCTGGACCAGCTGGAAACGGTGGCGGTGGAGCTACTGATATAAGAACAAGCGGAGGAGTATGGAATAACGCAGCATCACTTGCATCTAGAATAATCGTAGCAGGTGGTGGCGGTGGAGCAGATGATACATTACCAGATGAAGTTGCTGGTGGTCCTAACGATGGTAGTGGTGGATCAGGTGGCGGATCAAATGGTTCACCTGGATACATTAACGGTACTAATTCACCAACATATTTTGATTTGAACAATGCAAATCCTGCTGTAATAGTAGGATGCGCAATTGGTGGAAACCAAAATGGTGCAGGCGGATTACAACTTGGATTTGCAAATCCTACTACTATACCAACAGATGTTGGTGGTGGCGGTGGTGGTTACTACGGAGGTTCTCCTTCACTTCACTATAATGGTGGTGGCGGCGGCGGCTCTGGAAATATTAATGGAGTAACTAGCGGAGAACAACAAACTGGAATTAATAGCGGTAACGGATCATATAGAATAACATTTGTTAATTAAGTAAGGGGTGATTTAAAGTGGAATTTTTATCAGCAAAAGCATTAAACATTGCAGTAGGAGTAGCAGTATCTTTAACAATTACTTCTGCAGTACTATTTACTTTAAATCAGATAACTTTGATATATAAAGACGTATATGGTACAGATGTTAGTATAAAAAAACAATTTATGGAATATTCAATGTATCAAGATACAGTAATGACAGGACTTGAAATGTATAATACAGCTAAAAAATATAAAAATAGTGCGACTTTAACAGTTAAATCTGGTGGGGCTATTATAAATACAACAGCATGGATTAATGCATATAATGGAACAGATAGAAATTATACAAGTAGATTATATGATGTAAGTAATAGCATGGATAATGACGGAAAAGTAACTATACAGTTTATAGGGAGGTAGAATAATATATGGAAGATTCAGCATATAACAGTTTAATGTTAGGGGTATATGTATTTGTATTTATAACAGCTATAAGCTTGACTATATACTTATTCTCATCTACAATTTCATTTTCAGACAATGCATATCAATATGGTAAAGTAACTACAGGTGATAGTATAGTAGAAACAACATCAGCACCTAAATATAATACAGTTACAGGTTCTGAACTGTTAACATATTTTTATAATTATAAATCACCCGATAAATATGGTACATCAACAGCTGTTACTTATGATTTTAAAAATATAGAAGATATACAAATTAATAAAACATACACATTAATATATGAATCAGCAAATACAGGTGCAAAACCAGTTATAACTGTTGTTGAAGTTGCATCAGAACAATCAGCAGATTTAGGTACACCTATAGTTGTAGATAAGAAACCTACAGACCCGGTAATTACAACTTTTCCTCACATAAGTCTTAGAGCCTTACCTAATACAAGAATTGAACTTAAAGCTCAATCTGAAGTTACATATTCAGTTTTAACTAACTATATTAATAGTTATTATTGGAAAATTGATTATAGCCCAGAAGATGGACGACCTGATTTTACTACAACAACTTTAGGACAAGTTAGTCAATTAAGAGAACTTAATTTTGGAAGCAATATAGAGTTTAGAGCAGGAATAAATACGATATATGTAACTTCAAAAGATTCGCTTGGTAATTATTCAAATACTATAAGTAAAACTATAGAAGTGGGATATAATGATCCAACAATAAATTCTATAGTAGAAAGTACAAATAAAGTATATGATTATGGCACTGTATCTATGGAATCACCTACAGGTGTTGCACTTGAATTTGTAACAGATGCCACATCTAATAATCCTGGTGGATATGTGCAAAAATTTGATTGGTATTTAAATGATGTTTTGGTACAATCAGGAGCAAGTCAAAGACTTAATAAAAACTTTGTACCAGGAGGATATACAATAAAGGTTACTGCACATGATTCAATACAAGGAACAGCAACTAGAACATATACATTTGCAGTACTTAATATACCAGCTCCAACACTTACATGTAGTAATAGTTCGGTTATATCTACTCAAAATATTGCAATAACTACTAGTACAGTTAATCTTACATTTAATGCAGCATTAGAAGCAAAATATGGTATAACTAAATATATATGGACTGTAGATGGAACTACTTATGAAACAACAGTACCAACAGGATTAAACTTAAATTATGGAATAGGAACACATTCATTGAATGTTCGTGGAGTTAATTCACAAGGAATAATTTCTGAAATAAAATCATTCAATTTTACAGTAAAAGAAGACTTTATAGAATTTGAAAAAGAGTATACAACAAATGGAAGTTATTACACAGAAACATTACCAGCAGGAAAATATATTATTGAGACATTAGGAGCACAAGGTGGTAATGGATCAGGTGGATACGGAGGGTATGCCTCAGGACAACTTAATTTAGCGGCAAGTACTACATTATACATTTATGTAGGAAGTAGTGCAGGATATAACGGTGGAGGAGTTTCAAGACTTGCATATTCTTATGGCGGTGGAGCTACTGATGTAAGATTAGTTAATGGTTCATGGAACAATACAAGTTCTCTTAGATCAAGAATTATAGTTGCCGGCGGAGGTGCAGGTAACGGTGGAAACAGCATGTCAGGTCTTGGAGGAAGCGCTGGTGGATTAGATGGATTTACAGGAGGAACATTATGTGGAGCACCAGGAACTGGAGGCACACAAACTTCTGGAGGATTAGCACCTAGAGTAGGAACATACGGAGCATCAAATGGTTCATTTGGAATAGGTGGAAACGGAGAACAAGTTCAACCTGGTATAACTGGAAGTACTGGCGGAAGTTCTGGTAGTACTTCTGGAGCAGGTGGCGGCGGATACTACGGTGGTGGTGGAGCTATGTGTGATTTCCCTAGATGGAACGATCTAGATGATTCAGGCGGCGGCGGTGGTTCATCATTCATATCTGGATATGCTGGATGTAACGCGGTTAATATATCAGGAGTACATACAGGACAAGCAAATCATTATTCAGGATTAGTATTTATTAATTCATCAATGATTCAAGCAATGAATACTAATGATGGAAAAGCGAAGATAACTCGTGTAAGATAAATCTTAAGGGAGGAGGTAAATATGCAAGATAATTTAAGTATTATAATAACTATGATTGTATTTGTAACACTTGTTGTAATATTTCCATTATATAATTTATTTGAGAGACAAGATGATATGTCATATACACTTGCTCTTAAAGCAACTACAAGTTTTGTAGATGAAATTAAAAACAATGGATATATAGATCAAAAAACTTATAATAATTATACAAGTCAATTGGGCAATACTGGTAACTCATATGAAGTGCAAATAGAAGCACACAGAAAAACATTAATTGCTGATGAGACTAAACCAGGCGAGTATTTAGAGCAATACAAAATTGATTATACTGAAGATATTCTAAATACAATAAATACTGGCGTAGCTAATATAACTGGTAAATCACCAAATATAAGCAATGCATATTTACTAAATCAAGATGATCAAATATATGTAAAATTAAAAAATTCAAGTACAACTATGGCTGGTGCAGTATTTAATGCAATAATACCAACAGCTAAAAAAGAAAGAATAGTAGTAAATTATGGTGGAATTGTTAAAAACAGTTCATGGGACAAAGTAGAAAGTACTATACATTCGTTTACAACAAAACCATCATTGCCTGTTGTAACAAAAAATGGATCACCAATTGCAAGTGGTAGTATAACTGTAGATTCTGGAATGCCAGTACAATTTACAGCTGCTTCACAAGCATCAGATTGGTGGAAAAAAATAGTTAGTTATCTTTGGACATTTCAATATGCAGATGGAACAAGTGAATACAATTTAGTTACACCTGCTACAGGAACAGCTCCAAATCTTACTGGTACACTTACAAGAAGTTTTCCAGTAGCAACACCAAGTACAGTAAATGTTTCTGCACTCGATAACTATGGTGAATATTCTAATATTGCAGTTGTAACTGTACATACTGTGTCTATTAAACCGACAAAACCTATATTAACATCAAATCCCGATACTATAACAAACAATGTTATTATACCGGTATCTGGAGGAACAGTAATAACTTTTTATGCTAGTTCAATACCAGGTAGCGCATATAAAACAATAGCTAAATATGTATGGACAGTACAAAATGGAGGAGGTACTCCATATGTGAGAGAAACAACAACAGGTACATACACTGAAACATTTGCTAATGGAGTTGGATCAGTTACTGTATATGCAGTAGATTCAGTTGGATTATCATCTGACATAACAGGTACAGCGTTTTCAGTAATGAATAATTTTGCTCAACAAGCAATATCAAGTGTTGGACTTGCAACTATAGAGTCAATAATAATAAATGGAGCAACAGTTTCAGGATATTCATTTGAAGTTGGAGTATCATCAGGACATGGTGGAGATGACTGGTGGAGAATTCAAGGATTAACAACTGGTGGAGTATGGGAAAGTGTTAGACCAGGAGGATCAAATGTTAATGCCGATGTTAGAGTTAGTAATGGTGTGTCCACTGGTCAAGTATCACTTACAGATCAATATAGATATAAACAACTTAGATTTCAATATAGTGTAGATAGCGGACATGCAGGCTGCTTAACAAGTGGTTCATATATAAAATACAGCGTACAATATAAATTTTAATAAAAATGTATTATAGAAGAAGGTGAATGAATGAAAATAACAGATTTTGCACTAATATTTATAGGTGTAGTACTTCCAATAATAATAGTAGTATATATAAATGTATCTTTTACTATCAAGGCAGTTGAAGAAGAAATGTATTATCAGAAATTAATTGATTCTTCATTACAAGATGCTACTAAAAGAATGAAAGAAGTAGAAAGTGATGATAAAGAGAATGATTACGGTTATTCAGGAGAATTAAATAATAAGGTTAGTGTAAATGCACAGGTTGCAGCAAATACTTTCTTTGATTCATTATTTAATAATTTTTCTATAAAAGGAAATGCGGATTCTGAGATGCTTTTGAAGTACTTTGTACCTGCAATAGCGGTTATAGATTATAACGGTGTATATATTTCATCACTTGAAGAATTTCAAAAAGATGGTGCAACAGTAACAGATCATGTTGTTAAACCTAAAAGATATTTTTCATACACTTATGGTATTGATGCAAGTAGTAATATAATAACAGACTTAAACGCAATACAGTTAAATGCAAATGTCAATGGCTTTTCAGTACATACAATAGAATTCAGCATGGATGACTATATAGTACATAGAGGTAAAAAGAAAATTGGTGGTAGTGATCTGACTTATGGTTCAAAAGGGTTTTATATATCCGATTCTTTAAATAATTCGGATTTATATGACGGTAACTTAGGTATAAAAAATGCTGTTGAAAATCTTTTGAAAGAAAAAAGAAAAGAAACAATAATAACTATTATAACAAGCGAATTAAATTTTGCGGTAAATAAACATAATCATTATGCACAGATAGCAGGTATACAATACGCGTTTTCATTTCCCTATACTACAAAAGATGAAATGTATAGATATGTTGAAGATATAGGTATGTTAGCTTTTGTACAAGGAATATCTGTAGGAAATAAATATTTGAACTATAAATCATATGGTGGTTCAAGTTTAGAACTTTCAACTAAATATTATATAAGTACACCGGATGAGGGAAATGGTTCTAAGTATTTAAGAAATTTATATCACAAAGATATAAACTGCCCTGAGTATAAAGTTTCTAATAAGTCTAACATAACGCCGGAATTTGTTAATACTAAACAACAAGCGGCGTCGTTAAAAGCATCTATTTCTAGTGCTGGTACAAGTGTATATGTTCAAGGATTTTATCCTTGTCCATTATGTAGACCATAAGTAATGTTGAAAGGTAGGTATATATAAATGATAGAAAAAGTAAATGAGCCAAAAAATACAAAAGAAACAAAAGAAAAGAAGAAATTCGGACTTTTTGCAAACAAGGAAAAATTAGATCAAGCAAAGAAAAGTATTCAAGATAAGAAGAAAAATATATTACTTAAAAACAAATTGTTATATGTAATAATAGCTGTAACTATTTTGATTATTTCCCTTTTAACATTCGCAGTAATTTCTTATATGAAAACCTTAAGGTATGACTCATATATTAAATATGAAGAAAAAATGAAAACTTATGGTTTTGATAAAATGTATAATAACAAAAGCGCTAAAACAAGTGAATCAGTAACAGAAGCAGAAGCATTAAAACTTGTATTAAGTGCAGTATTTAATACTGATGATATATCTGGATTTGCTGAAGAACATAATGAATATGAAAATGCAATTTGGGTTGAATATGCTAAATATTTTAAAATTACAAAAGAGGATATAAATATTAATAATTATAACCATAAAGCAAAATACATTGATGTTATATCATATCTTGAAAATTGCAAACTAAATTTTCTAAAAGATATTGAAATTAAAGATACTGATATCAAGGTAGAAGATATTACTGAATATACAATAGAAGAACAAACATCAATAAAAGATATGATTGCAAATGAAATAATAACTTTAATGTCAAATAAAATAAAGGGCAAAGAAGTAATATTTAAAGGACAATTAAATGAATTAGTAGTTAATTTTGTTGAAAAATATAACACTATAACAATGAGTGGAGATAAAATAAATATTAATCCTGAAAAAATTCCAGCAAATGCCGATCAATATCCATATACTTTAGCAACTGTGGATAAAGCTACGTATGAGATACCTTTTAAAACGGAATATATTCCAGATTCACGAACTGCAAAGGACCTATATTCCCTTAAAAAAGAGTTATATCCGCAAGTTAAGGCATCTACACATGAGTTCTTAAACATTATGCTAAATGTTGATTATAAAACAATAACTGAAGATGGTTTAAGATCAAAAATACAAAAATATCTTATATTTGCTCCTAATGAATCAGCTATAAAATTTTATGTTAAATATGTAAAAGATAATGAAATTGTTATAGAAGGAAAATCGGAGTTACAAGTTCCAATAATATATTATGATGGATTTTTATTTAGAGCTAGAGTAAAATTAACATTTGAAGTTAAACATTCAAATACAAAGTTAAATTTGCTATATCTAGATTGCTTTGATAATTTAAATAAAACATACGAAAAAAGTAGCTACGAAATATTAGCTGATATTCCATTAACAAACGCAATAGGAAGCGAGAAAATGTATATGGAACAAGCAGATTTATATAATTCAATATTAAATAAAGAAAATTGTGGAATAACAAAAGAAGTAGATAATGAATTCCACTTTATAGAGGAGGATAATAATGAGGGTATTTAAAAATATATTAAGAGCGTTATTTATACTTACAGTATTAATTAATTCTATAAATGTATACGGTTATGATTTAATATACAAAGGATTTTCAGGTGCTATTGGGGGGGATACAAGTCTTGAATTTAAAATAACGACTAGTGCTATAGCTGCTGATACAACTGTTACTGAGTATGATGCCAGGAAATCAGCACCTAATGCCTGGATAACTGCAACACCCGATGATAGAGATACATCAGGTGGTACAAGAACTTTTGCCAGTTATTACTACGCGTTTTATCCTAAAGATATTTTAATTTCTAAATATAACTTGGGATTTGACAAAAGTGAATCTAATGACACCAACAATAATATATTTTATGATGCTTATAAGACAAATAATGGTATAAATTTAGAAATTGGTGCAGGATTTGACAATTTGAATTCTTTCAAAGGAATTGAAGCTAATATACCAGAAGATTTTGGCGCAAGTACAAGTGGACATAATTATTTGAAATTGACTAAAAATGCAGCTGATGGATACGTTAAATTATTATGTTGGAAAGTTGTAAATGGAGTAGATATTAGTGTATATAAACTTAGTAGTGCAGCAGTTGATCAACTAGTAGCTAGATTTGGACCCATAATTCTTAATTCAGGTATAAGATTTTCAAATGGACTTAGAACTCAAGATGAAAGATTTCCAAACACTTTCTTTAAAGAACATCAAGATGACTTAGATTCAACATGGAAATATTTTCAAGCAACAATAGGAAAATGGAACAGTGGTGGAAGAGGATATAATAATGAAAACACATGGAGAGCATATGATGTCAGCACACATAAAAAAGGTGCATCGGTTGCAAATGAATTTGATAATATTCTTATTATACCAGTAGACGTTAAAAAAGCAACGAGAGAAATATATGTAAATCACGTTGATGAAGCTGGAAATATCATTACTATACCAGGGTTTCCACGTAGTTCATTGGTTATGGTAAATCCTGCTAATACAATAAGATCAAGTACGGAACCTAAACTAACATTTCAAGAACATTATACAATTATAGAAGGCGAGACAATCCCAATACAAAAATCAACAATTACTTCGAATATTGGGTATACTTATACATTCACAAATGCAAAATTTGCTATATCAACAAATTTTGATACAGCTAAATCGTTATTACCTAATTCTTCAAATCGTTGGTATGACAATCCACATAATGTTTCAACTAATACTAATAAGACAGATGATTTTATGGTTGTTAATTTAATATATCATGTAACACCACCACCTGTTAAAGTATTACCAGATTTAGAAATTATAGGTAGATTGGCTTTTATAAATAGAGATCCAGCATATCTTGGATCTACTTCAGGACATGAATTGGATTATATACCATCTACTAAATCATTAACACCATATGCACAAGCAGCGTATCCTTACGTTGTAAGAGCACTTAGGTATCAATTAGATAACACGTCACATACAATTAGTACAACTTCTACTGCAAATATTACATACTCATGGGATATTTGGACATATAGTCATGGTAGTGCTTTACAAATAGGTACACCAGCAGTACCAGCATCAGCTGGGCCACCACCTAAACCTGGGTCACCAGCAATAATGATACATAAACATGACTCAACATGTGATTGGTATAAGACAGGGTCATCATCTACAAGCAATAGAGTATTTAATTATACAGTTCCATACAAACATACATGGTATAAAATAGTAAATTTTAAAATGTATAGAATCTCATTATTTGAAGTATATGATGTGAATTCTGATATTGGAGGAGAATTATTTGATGGTGGAACATATACAGTTTATCCAAGTGCCACATACGAATCAAGATTTAATAATAGTAGAGGAAGAGTACCAAAAACATTAACAGTTACATTTCCTACTAAAAGTTATATATTACCTTCTGTGAAAGTAGATTTATCTAAACCTAGTGGAGGATATGGTACTTCTTCAGGTACATCATACAACAGTTCAGTAGCAGCGGCAGCATTAGCTACTACAAAGTTAAATGCAGAAACTCATGTAACTGCTTCTAATACTCATTCTGGTTCATCAGAACTAAGAATAAGTTATGTGTACGATAATGATTTTGTTGAATTAGACGGAGTAACAGATATGTTACAACGTAATAACAAAAGTTGGTCAGAACGCATAAGTAAAGAAACAGATGCATCTAACACAAGAGATTTGGATTCAACAAAAACAGTAAATGGATCGGATCAATATAACGGATCTTTAATAAGTTATACATCTAATTTAATGAGTTATATGAGACCGTCAATTAGACTAACAACTGATTATGATTTTGCAAATAACTATCGAACAGTTCCTGTCTTTAGGGAGAACGGTTTAAGACAGTTAAGTGCTAAAATATTTTATAATATATCAACTGATCCTAAATATAATGTAGGTACAAATAATTTTGATTCTACAGATGCAAATTATCAATTAAATAGAACACTTAGCTTAACAGGTCTTGATTTTGCTAACTACGATAAAGTATATGCTGAGAATGATGTAAATAAAGTAAATGTATTAACACCTATTAACTTTGGAAGTTTTGAATTGATAACAAATAGAAAAGTAGATCATTCAACTGGAGCAGGTAGCTCTACAATATTACAAAAGAACGCCGACTTTACAATCACTCCAACTACTGATGGAAGTAGCACAGGAGGATATAGCATAGGTAATACAAGAGAATTTGTAAAAGGATATTACTTTATATTTAACTTTAATATTATATATAATGGTACACTTTTACAATCGTATGATCCAATATATATAGCAGGTGCAAATGCATCGATTACTGCAAAAACAACAGATAGTTTTAGCAGTGGTTCAGCAGATCAACTTACAAACAGTATTAAAATAGTTGCAATTACAACAAATATAACGGACCTTTTACAAAATCATTTTGATAGAGCAACATTTTCAAATTATACATATATGGATTATTACAATAACAAAACAAGAAGTTCATCAACACAAAATCAACCTAACTTATTATCTAGACCTGATATAGCAAGTGATGCATATCATGCTATATACAAGATAATAACTACTAGAAATATAGGAAGAATATTTGACTTTGCTGTAACAGATTGTACAGATTTAGCATTTAAAGATATCTTTAGAAAAGTAAATGCAGCAAATGTAAACGAACCAACTGGAGTATCATATTATTCAGGATATAAATATTGGAATTTATATAGTAATGAATATAATGAAATTTTAGATAGAGCTGATGTTGGTTCAAATCCTCAAAAAACATTACCACTTGGACCATATAAAAATACAAATACCAAATATGTAAATGCACCAAAAATGGGATATAGAATTAGCTTTGATTTAAAAACAACAGGATTTATGGCTGCAAATAATACTGGTAATACAAGAAGAGTGGAAATTACACCAAGATATTACTATATTTCAAAAGATGGTAAAATATTTAATAATAACATTAAATTATACTATAAGAATTCTAGTGATAAGTATGTAGGATTCGCATCAAGTGGATATACAATATATTTTAAACCAAATGATGGATACAGATATTTAAGAAATAGTGTATATACAAATGATCATACTTTAATGTCTACTAAATTAGAGCCACTTACAATTTCAGATAAAATCATATTAACTAACAAAATGATGAGTTCAAATAACACATCATTCATACAAGCTTGGTATGGAGAGTTTAAATTACCTAATTCAACAATAGCAATATCAAATGTTGCAGGAAATATTAATAATAACATAAATAACCCTTACAATGATGGTTATATAGGTGTTATATTTGATGTAAAATGCATGGATACAGGTGGTTTCACATTATCATACGATACAAGCGATAAGTCTGCAACTTCTTCAGCTAATACTTCACAATGGGATTATGAAGGTTTTATGAACTTCAAAACACCTGGTAGTGCCGCTGGCACAATAAGGTATCAGTTAGAAAAAGATATGTGGGAAATAGATGATGCAAGGTATCAACAAATTAAGGGTACAGTAGTATTATATGACCTAGATAATAGAGCAGCAAACGATTTTGAATAAACTTCAAAATAAAATAAAAATAGATGTACAGAAATGTACATCTATTTTTATTACTTTACAAAGGTATTTGCAGGAGCGGTTATCTTTTTAATACTTCCTACTTTTACAATTGGCATAGTGCTATTGTATGCTCCTTCTTTAATAACTCCTGTTATTTCTATCCATTCGCTATCTTTAAGTTTGAAAGCATCAGGACTATCACACAGGAATCCAGCAACAGTATCTTCTTCGTTTACTATAGTATTTCTACCACAAACAAAGATATTCTCTTTGAAGTCATCCATTCTAAATACAAACCCGGATAACTTAACAGTTTTGTTAATTGATCCTTGTATATTTTCATGTATTTCTTTCAAAGTCTGAATATAGTTTTCATCTGTTAAAATGTAATCATATTTTGATTCATCCTTCTTTATGGTAGTGGTTGACTCAAGATTAGAGCCACTTGTAATAAACTCAATTAATATTGCTGCTACTACTGATACAATTAAACATATGATCAGTAATTTCTTAAAATTTAGCTTAAAATTTACAACAAACATAAATCCCCCTTAAAATCAAAAAGATTTTTATTAAACTATTGAAAATAGCTTCTTTTATGATATAATGTATGTGTTAGTTTTAAATTTAGAATATATGTCAAACTAAAATGGAGGAAAAAATGAAATTATTAGAAAAAATATTTGGAAGTTATAGTAAAAAAGAAATAAGCAGAATAATTCCAACTGTAGATAAAATAATATCACTTAGCGAAAGTATGTCAAAACTTTCGGATAGTGAGTTACAAAATAAAACAAATGAGTTTAAAGAAAGACTAGAAAAAGGTGAGACACTAGATGATATATTAGTAGAAGCATTTGCAGTAGTAAGTGAAGCAGCTAGTAGAATACTAAATCAAAAACCTTTCAAAGTGCAATTAATTGGTGCTATAATTTTACATCAAGGTAGAATTGCTGAAATGAAAACTGGAGAGGGTAAAACTTTAACAGCTACATTCCCATTATATTTAAATGCACTTACTAAAAAAGGTGCACATTTAGTAACCGTAAATGATTATTTAGCAAAAACACAAAGCATATGGATGGGTAAACTATATAAATTCTTAGGACTTTCTGTTGGTTTAGCTATATCTGATATGGCACCAGAAGAAAAGAAAAAAGCATATAATTGTGATATAACATATGGTACAAACAATGAGTTTGGTTTTGATTATTTAAGAGATAATATGAGTATGTCAGTTAACACTATGGTTCAAAGAGATTTAAATTTTGCAATTGTCGATGAAATAGATAGTATATTAGTAGATGAAGCAAGAACTCCACTTATTATATCAGGTATGATAAATAAGAAGAGTGATGTTTATGAAAAAGCAAATAAATTTGCTAAAAACTTAAAAGCAAAAACAATTATAGAAAAAAATGATAAAGAATATGATGATACTGATAATGATTTTGATTATATAGTTGATTTAAAAGCAAAAAGTGTAGCGTTATCTGATAGTGGTGTAAAAAAAGCAGAACAGTATTTTGGTGTTACTTCTTTAAGTGATGTTGAGAACTTGAGTCTTTCACATCATATTAACCAATCAATTAGAGCTTATGGATTAATGAAAAACGATATAGATTATATAGTTAAAGATGGAGAAGTAATAATCGTTGATGAGTTTACAGGTAGACTTATGAACGGTAGAAGATATAGTGATGGATTACATCAGGCCATAGAAGCTAAAGAAGGGGTTGAAATTGCTTTTGAATCACAAACACTAGCAACTATAACATTCCAAAACTATTTTAGATTATACAGCAAATTAGCAGGTATGACAGGTACTGCTAAAACAGAAGAAGATGAGTTCAAAGGAATATATAAATTAGACGTAGTTGAAGTTCCTACAAATAGAGATGTAAATAGAGTAGATTTTAATGATTCTGTTTATAAAACTCAAAAAGGTAAATATAACGCAATAGTTGAAGATGTTAAAAAAGCATATGAAATAGGTCAACCGGTATTAGTTGGTACAGTATCAATAGATAAATCTGAAATATTAAGTAGTTTATTAAAGCAAGCAAAAGTACCTCATCAGGTACTTAACGCAAAATATCATGAAAAAGAAGCTGAAATAATAGCACAAGCTGGTAGATATAAAACTATAACAATTGCTACTAATATGGCTGGTCGTGGTACTGATATACTATTAGGTGGTAATTTAGAATACATTATTAAATCTGAACTTGCTAAAGAAGGCTTTACTAAAGAAGTAATTGAAATGGCAATCACTCCTATAAATTATGATAATGAAGAAGTGAAGAATGCAAAAATTAAAATGAAAGAAATTGAAGGAAAATATAAACCCGGAATTGATGAAGGAAAAAAGAAAGTAATTGAAGCTGGTGGACTTAAAATAATTGGTAGTGAAAGACACGAATCTAGAAGAATAGATAATCAATTAAGAGGACGTGCAGGCAGACAAGGAGATATAGGTGCTTCTAAGTTCTATATCTCATTTGAAGATGACTTAATGAAACTATTCGGATCTGATAAAGTAACTGCTCTAGCGACTATGGTAGGACTTCCAGAGGATATGCCTATCGAAATGGGAATACTAACTTCAACAATAGAAAAAGCACAAAAAAGAATTGAAGGCATTAACTATAGTATAAGAAAAAATGTCTTGGAATACGATGATGTAATGAATAAGCAAAGAGAAATAATTTATGGACAAAGAAGAGATGTTTTAAAAACTGATGATATAAAAACTATGGTTATCTCTATGATGAAATCTAAATTAAGAGAAATAGTAGATACATATTTTGCAAATAGTGATGGTATTGACCAAATTGATTTTGTTACAGTTAATACAATATTAAATAATATATTTGGTATTGATGATTTAATTGCAAAAGAAGAAATAAAATCTTTTGAAGAAGAAGAAATATATAACATTATTGAAGAAAAAATAGAAAAATCATATTTAGATAAGCATGAAATTGCTAAAGGAAACAATACTGAAGAAATATTACAAGGATTAGAAAAACATTTAATACTAACTGTTGTTGATGAAAAGTGGATGGATCATATAGATAATATATCAGGACTTAAAGATGGTATTGGTCTTAGAGCATACGGACAAACAAATCCAATTGAAGCATACAAAATAGAAAGCTTTACAATGTTTGAAGAAATGGCTAATTCTATAAAAGAAGATAGTGTAAAAGCAGTATTTTCTATTAAAGAAAATGTTAATAATATCAAGATACCTAAACAAGATAACTTGAGTAAAATAACAGGTTATGAGAATCCAGAATTAAATGTTAGTAATAGATCTAACGTTGTTACAAACAAAGAAGTTAAAAAAGAACCAGTTAAGGTAGAAAAAATAGTAGGTAGAAATGAACCATGTCCATGTGGAAGTGGTAAAAAGTATAAGTACTGCTGTGGAAAAGATACTATATAAAATAGTAAAATTATGTAAAAATAATAGATTATAGCACCCTAATAGTTGACATTAAATTATTAGGGTGCTATAATCTTTGTATATAATTATTATATATTATATTCCTTATTATGGTTGTAAATATATCTGCTCAAAAATGTTGAGGAGGGAAAATTTATGTTGTGGAATAGTGGATACTTTATCAATAAAGGTAATCAATTATCAGCTACTGACGATAACGAAGAAGTATATGATGGTAATGGAATTAAAATAGGATATTTTAAAGACGGTATAATTCGTGACAATAACGGAAATAAATTAGCTTGCTGTGATTATGGACCAAAAACTAATCCATCAGACTTTGATTGCATTCGTAAATTTCTACGTATGTTTGGATTTAATTACTGGTTATAGACAAAAAAAGAAAAATAGTAAAAAATCAAATAAAAAAACTGAGTTTAACTCAGTTTTTTTATTTGATTTTCATATATTAATATTACTTATATTAGTTTTTTCTGTTTATTACGGGTGCTTCATATGTTTCTGTTATAGCTCCACCAGTTGTTTTTGCATTATCAATAGTGGGTTCTAAATTATCAAATTCTATTTCAAATCCT
>Ga0123336_10001633_pt1 | contig 20420 bp, 20 predicted proteins | sample SSSSmetaG_FD_96466 | JGI IMG/M metagenome (GOLD analysis project Ga0123336, IMG submission 96466) | Glacier valley bacterial and archeal communities from Borup Fiord, Nunavut, Canada, to study Microbial Dark Matter (Phase II) - ​SSSS metaG | ecosystem: Environmental > Aquatic > Freshwater > Ice... | reverse complement strand
TTGGCGCTGCAACGAATGGGCGACGAGTTGCGCCACGCGCTTCCCAACAGCATCCGCGTGACCAGCAGCGGCACCGACTTTTATGTTGAATACATTCCGCTGACCGGTGTGGGCCGATACCGCGCGCAAGTGGCCACCAGCGGCCCGGCGGGCGACGTGCTCGACTTTGCCAACGCGTCCGACAGCAGCTTCGACGTGCTCGGGCCGATGCCAGCGCTCAGCGGCAGCAGCCAGCTCGTCATCAACAACCTGGGCACCAGCGAAGGCGACGCCTACAGCGGCGGCAACCGTCGGGGCGGCCTGGTCTACAACGCGGGCACGGCGGTGTTGCAGTTCACCGCCAGCGCGGCCTTCCCCAGCGAATCACCGTCGGCACGCTTCGCATTGGTCGACCCGCCGGTGAGCTTCGCGTGCACCGGTGGGGCCGCCGGTTCGGGCCGCGTGGTGCGGCTCAGTGGCTATGGCTATCAAGCCGCGCAGCCGGTGGTGTTGTCGGCAGCGCCCTTGAGCGCCGCCAGCGCGTCGCTGCTGGCAACCGGCGTCACCTCGTGCGCCGCACAAATGGACCTCGCCCTGCAAAACCTGGGTTTGCTGACGCTGCGCTTGGTGCTGGCGCGCGGTGAAGCGGCGGCCACTTTGGTGCAGCAATTGGCGGTGGAGACCACGCCGTGATGCGCCGACGCGGCATCGGTCGCGAGGGCTCGGGTGTACAGAATGGCTTTGCGAACCAGAATGGCTTTGCGAACCAGAATGGCTTTGCCATGGTGACCGTCATTTTTGCCCTGGTGGCGTTGGCCGCCATCGTGGCGTCTGTGAGTGCGCTGGTGGTGCGTGGTGCGCAGGCCACGGCGCTTGACGTGCAGCAGGCGCGTGCTACGCAGGCTGCGAAAGCGGGTTTGCAATGGGCGGCTTGGCAAATTTTGGACCCGCGCGCCAGTTTGGCGCCGGGCTCCAGCAACTTGCCGTCGTGCTTTGCTTCACCCAGCGCGGTGACGCTGCCTTCGCCGTTGGCCGGCTACGCCGTCAGCGTGACCTGCATGCGCACGCCGGGCGAGTCGGCCAGCCCGAGTTTTTATTCTGAAGACCAGCGCCGCCTGGCGATTTTTCAGCTCACCGCGGTGGCGCGAGCCGGTGCGGTGGACGCGCCAGACCGCGTCGAACGGCGGCTGGAGATGCGGGTGGAAAGTTGCAAGGACCCAGCCGGAGCGGCGCCCGACTTTCGGTGCTGACGTCGGCGATCACTTCTGTTGAGCCGTGCCGCAGGCAACCGCACCGGACCCGGCTCAGTCTGGCTGTTCGGAATCGCGAGCCAAATCACGCACGAGACGCTCACTCTTCCAATACACATCGTCGCCGCCCAAACCGTCCAGGTTGGCCCGGTTCAATACTCGGGCCAACACGAACAGCAAGTCGCTGAGCCGGTTCAGGTAGTGACGCGGCTCGTCGCGGATGACCTCGGTCGCGCTCAGCGCCACCACGGTTCTCTCAGCCCTGCGGGCCACGGTGCGCCCCACATGCGCAATGGCCGCGCTGCGCGTGCCTGCGGGCAGGATGAATTCCTTCAAGCGCGGCAAGGCTTCGTTGTAGTGCGCCAGGGCCTCGTCCAAATGAATCACGGCCTGAGCTTTCAACAGCTCATAGCCGGGGATCGACAGCTCGCCGCCGAGGTTGAACAGTTCGTGCTGTATCACGCTGAGCAGGTCGCGCACGTCTTGTGGCAGCGGTTCAGCCAAGAGCACGCCGAGCGTGGAATTGAGTTCGTCGACGTCGCCCATGGCCTGCACGCGCAGGTGGCTTTTGGGCACGCGGGTGCCGTCGCCGAGGCCGGTGCTGCCGTCGTCGCCGGTGCGGGTGGTGATTTGTGTGAGTCGGTTGGCCATGGGTTGTTCTCGTTGATTCAGTTAAACGGCGGCCAGGGCGTGGTCGATGTCGGCGATCAAGTCATCGATGTGCTCGATGCCGATCGATAACCTCACCATGTCCACGCTCACGCCCGATTTGGCCAACTCGTCTGCCCCCAACTGGCGGTGCGTGGTGGAGGCCGGATGGCAAGCCAGCGACTTCGAATCGCCAATGTTCACCAAGCGGGTGAACAGTTGCAGCGCGTCTTGAAAGCGCGCGCCGCCTGCCATGCCGTCTTGCACGCCAAAGCTGATCAAGCCCGAGGCCTTGCCGCCGAGGTATTTTTTGACCAGCGCGTGATCGGCGTGGTCCGGCAAGCCGGCGTACTTGACCCAGCCCACTTTCGGATGTTGCTGCAAGTGCTTTGCAATGTCCACCGTGTTCTCGCAGATGCGGTCCATGCGCAGGGCCAAGGTTTCGATGCCCTGCAATATCAAAAACGCATTCATCGGCGCGAGTGCGGCTCCCATGTTGCGCAGCGGCACCACGCGCGCGCGGCCGATGTAGGCGGCCGCGCCCAGCGCCTCGGTGTAGACCACGCCGTGGTAGCTCACGTCGGGCTCGTTCAGGCGCTTGAAGCGTGCTTTGTGCTGCGCCCACGGGAACTTGCCGGAATCCACGATCACGCCGCCCACGCTGTTGCCGTGACCGCCCAAATACTTGGTGAGTGAATGCACCACGATGTGCGCGCCGTGCTCGAACGGGCGGCACAAATAAGGGCTGGGCACGGTGTTGTCGACGATGAGCGGAATGCCGCGGCGGTTGGCAATTTCGGCCAGCGCGCTGAGGTCGGTTATGTTGCCCAGCGGGTTGCCGATGGACTCGCAGTAAATGGCCTTGGTGCGCTCATCGATCAGCGCTTCGAACGAGGCCGGATCGCGGTGATCGGCAAAGCGCACGGTGATGCCGAGCTGCGGAAAGGTGTGCGCAAACAGGTTGTAGGTGCCGCCGTACAAAGTGGCCGCCGAGACGATGTTGTCGCCGGTCTCGGCAATGGTTTGAATCGCATAGCTGATGGCCGCCATGCCCGAGGCCACGGCCAGCGCGGCAATGCCGCCTTCCAGCTCGGCCATGCGTTGCTCCAGCACCGCGTTGGTCGGATTCATGATGCGGGTGTAGATGTTGCCCGCCACTTTGAGGTCGAACAAGTCGGCGCCGTGCTGGGTGTTGTCGAAGGCGTAGGCGACGGTTTGATAAATCGGCGTGGCCACGGCCTTGGTGGTGGGGTCGGGTTTTTGGCCGCCGTGAACGGCAATGGTTTCGATTTTCATGACGGGTTTCCTGGGCTGTAGGGGCAGTGGGAGAGCAGCCGGGCAGTGTATCGGCGCGCGCTAAAGTCAAGGCCCATCCGGCCCAGGACACCCCATGAACGCACCCGCTTCTGCCCACCTGTTTCAACCGCGCGCGGTGCCGCCCGCGATGTTGGACGCATTGAAAGCACGGTTTGGTGAGCGTTGCTCGACCGCCATGGCGGTGCGCATGCAGCACGGCCGCGACGAGTCGCCGCTGGACGCGCCGCCGCCCGAGGTGGTGGTGTTTTGCGAAAGCACCGACGACGTGGTGGCGGTTGTCACGCTGGCCGACCAGCACGCCGTGCCGGTGATCCCTTACGGCGCGGGCTCCTCATTGGAAGGCCACTTGTTGGCGGTGCAAGGCGGCGTGAGTCTGGACCTGAGCCGCATGAACAAAATCATCTCGGTGCAGCCCGAAGACCTGACGGTGACGGTGCAAGCCGGCGTCACACGCATGCAGCTGAACAATGAGATTCGCCACACCGGTTTGTTCTTTCCCATCGACCCCGGTGCCGACGCCAGCCTGGGCGGCATGAGCGCCACCCGCGCCAGCGGCACCAACGCAGTGCGCTACGGCACCATGCGCGAAAACGTGCTGGGCCTGACGGTGGTCACCGCACAGGGCAAGGTGATTCACACCGGCACGCGGGCGCGCAAGTCATCGGCCGGATACGACCTCACGCGCTTGATGGTGGGCAGTGAAGGCACGTTGGGAGTGATGACTGAAATCACGCTCAAGCTGGTGCCGCAGCCCGAAGCCGCCTCGGCCGCCACCTGCACGTTCCCCAGCATCGACGCGGCCGTGCGCACCACCATTCAGCTCATCCAAATGGGCATACCGATTGCGCGCTGCGAGTTGCTGGACGCGCATGCGGTGCGCGCCGTGAACCGGCACGACAAGCTCACGCTCACGGAAGCGCCGATGTTGCTGATGGAGTTTCACGGCAGCGCGGCCAGCGTGAAAGAACAAGCCGAGACCGTCCAGGAAATCGCCACCGACTGGGGCGGCGAAGGCTTTCAGTGGGCCACATCACCGGAAGATCGCACCAAGCTATGGGCCGCGCGGCACCGCGCCTACTTTGCGGGCTTGCAGCTCAAGCCCGGCTGCCGCAGCGTCACCACCGACACCTGCGTGCCGATCTCGCACTTGGCCGAAGCCGTGACCACCGCCTCGGAAGAAGCCGAAGCGGCTGGCCTCACGCATTACATCGTCGGCCACGTGGGCGACGGCAACTTTCACATCGCGTATTTGATCGACCCGAACATCCCCACCGAGCGCGACACCGCCGAACGCCTGAACCTGCAATTGGTCGAGCGCGCCTTGAAGATGGGCGGCACCTGCAGCGGGGAACACGGCATCGGCCTGCACAAAATGGGCTTCCTGGTGACCGAGGCCGGAGAAGGCGCGGTGGCCATGATGCGCAGCGTGAAACAAGCGCTGGACCCGAAGAACATCATGAACCCGGGAAAGATTTTCAGCGTGTGAGCCGTTCAAGAACTTCGCGCGGCGTAAGCAATCAGGACCCCTCAGGCCTTCGAGCCTGAACCGGTCCGAGATCTGACTTCACACCACCCCCACGGAGTCTTCACCGTGAAACGCACCTTGCGCGCTCTGGGGCTGCTGGGAGGCGTGGTTCAGGCCGCGGGCGCATCACAAACGCAGACACAAACGCAAACGCAAGCTCAACCGCAGATGCAATCGACGCTCAGTGCGACGGCTGCCCCTGCGTCGCAGCAAGCGTACGCAGACGCGGCGCTCGGCCAACAAGCCCAGGCGCGCAAGGAACACGTGACCACGCTTTTCCTGGGCAAGAAATGCAAGCCGAGCGACACGAAATAACGCTCGGCAACGTTGAAGGCAGCGGCAGTGAGCGATGCGGTTGCGGTTGCGGTTGCGATTGCGATTGCCGCTACTATCGCTGCTGTTTCTGTTGTTTCTGCTGCTGCTGCTGCTGATTCCTGAGCAGCGCTCAGCTCTGCGCAGCGGCAGACCAGCGCTTTTTCACTTCTCCGGCTGAGTTGGCGCTTTCGAGGTGCACGCCAAAGCCCCACAGCCGGGCCACATGCTTGAGCACCTCTTGCGCGCCGTCGTCCAAGGGCCGGTTGTTGTGCTGCACGTGACGCAGGGTGAGCGCGCGGTCGCCGCGCAGGTTCACGCTCCAGACCTGGATGTTGGGCTCGCGGTGACCTAAATCGTATTGACGTGACAAGGCTTCGCGCACTTTGCGGTAGCCGGCGTCGTCGTGAATGGCGCTGACTTCCATTTCACTTTCCGCCTCGTCGTCTTGAATGCTGAAAAACCGAAAATCGCGCATCAGCTTGGGTGACAAGTACTGGCCGATAAAGCTTTCGTCTTTGAAGTTGCGCATGGCGTGGTTGATCACCTCCAGCCAATCGCGCCCGGCCACATCGGGAAACCACGCGCGGTCTTCGTCGGTGGGTTTTTCGCAGATGCGTTTGATGTCGGTGTACATCGCAAAGCCCAGCGCGTAGGGGTTGATGCCGCTGTAAGCGCGGTGGCCCACCGGCGGCTGAAACACCACGTTGGTGTGCGACTTCAACCACTCGATCATCACGCCGTCGGTCAAGTGGCCGTCGTCGTACATGGTGTTGAGCAGGTGGTGGTGCCAGAACGTGGCCCAGCCTTCATTCATGACCTGCGTCTGGCGCTGCGGGTAAAAGTACTGCGCGACTTTGCGAACGATGCGCACCACTTCACGTTGCCAAGGTTCTAAGAGGGGCGCGTTTTTTTCGATGAAATAGAGCAAGTTTTCTTGTGGCTCCTCGGGGAAGCGCTTGGATTCTTCAGCGAGCTTGTCGCTGGCCTTGCTGGCCTTTTGCGGCAGCGTGCGCCACAGGTCGTTGACTTGCTGTTGCGCATAGGCCTCGCGGTCTTTGCGGCGGGTTTGTTCTTGCGCCAAGCTCAGTTTGCTGGGACGCCGGTAGCGGTCCACGCCGTGGTTCATCAGCGCGTGGCAGCTGTCGAGAATTTGTTCGACCGCGTCCAGTCCGTGGCGCTCTTCGCATTCGGTGACGTAATTGCGCGCGTAAACCAGGTAGTCGATGATGCTGGAGGCGTCTGTCCACATGCGGAACAGGTAGTTGCCTTTGAAGAAACTGTTGTGGCCATAGGCTGCGTGCGCAATCACCAGCGCTTGCATGGCCAGGGTGTTTTCTTCCATCAGGTAGCTGATGCAAGGGTTGGCGTTGATGACGATCTCGTAAGCCAAGCCCATGTGGCCGCGCCGGTAGTTCTTTTCGGTGGAAATGAACTCTTTGCCGTAGCTCCAGTGGCGGTAGTTCACCGGCATGCCGACCGAGGCGTAGGCGTCCATCATTTGCTCGGCGGTGATGATCTCCAACTGGTTGGGATAGGTGTCCAAGCCGTAGCGCTGAGCGGTGGCGCGGATCACGCTGTGATAGCGCTCGATCAGCTCGAACGACCAGTCGTTGGGCGCGGGCAAGGCTTGCGCCGCGCGAACGGGCGTTTGGATGTCAGCAGCGCGTAGCACCCGGTTCGCCGCCGTGATGGCCAGGTCTGCGGCCGGGTCGTTAAACAGGTCGGGCGTTTCGTCGATCAACACAGCGGTTTTCTTGCTCATGCCGGGCTTCCTTCTTTTTTGAACAAGTCACGAAACACCGGATAAATCTGCGCCGCATCGGTGGCTTTGCGAATGGCCAGTGTCTTCGTCTCGGCAGACAAGGCGGTGTATTCGTCCCACAGGTTTTGTTCTTCCTCCGCCACTTGCAAGTAAGCAAAGTAGCGACACAGCGGCAAGATTTTTTCCGCCAGCAAACTTCGGCAGCGGCCACTGTCGTGGTGCCAGTTGTCGCCGTCGCTGGCCTGTGCGCCGTAGATATTCCATTCGCTGGTGGGGTATCGGGTGCGGGCAATTTCTTCCATCAACACCAAGGCGCTCGACACCACCGTGCCGCCGGTCTCAGTCGCGTGGAAGAAGTTTTGCTCGTCTACTTCCTGTGCCTGCGTGTGGTGGCGGATGAAGACGATGTCGATTTTTTCGTAGTGCCGCGTCAGGAACAAATACAACAGGATGAAAAAGCGTTTGGCCAAATCCTTGCGGCCCTCGTCCATCGAACCCGACACGTCCATCAAGCAAAACATCACCGCCTTGGACGTGGGCATGGGCACACGCACGCGGCTGCGATAGCGCAGGTCGATGGGGTCGAGGTAGGGGATGTTTTTGAGGCGCGCACGAAGCGCTGTGATCTCGCGTTCCAGCATGAGTAAGTCGGACGGTTGGTGCTCGGCATCTGCCTTCAACGCAACCAGTTGAGCCTCCAGCCGATGCAGCTCGCGGCGCGACTCACCGCCCAATGCAATGCGCCTGCCAATGGCACCGCGCATCGAGCGCACCACGTGCAGATTGTTGGGCGTGCCGTCGCTGGAATATCCCGCGCGGTGTGTCTTGAATTCAGGCGTTTCGGCGATCGACGTGCGCGCCAAATTGGGCAGCGCCAGGTCGTCGAAAAACACCTGCATGAACTCTTCTTTGCTCAGGTGAAAGACGAAGTCGTCGTCGCCTTCGCCCGAGTCGCTGGCTTTGCCACCGCGCCCGCCCGCACCTCCTTTGGGTCGGGCAATGCGGTCGCCGCGCAAGTGGTCTTGGTTGCCGGGATGCACGGTTTCGCGCGAACCGCCGTGGCCGTGGCCGAACACCGGTTCGCTGATGTCGCGCTTGGGGATGTGGATGTCTTCCCCTTGCGCCATGTCACGGATGCCGCGCCCGTCCACCGCACGTTTCACCGCTTCGCGAATTTGCTCTTTGTGCCGACGTAAAAAACGCTCGCGATTGCCGATTGACTTGTTTTTTCCCGCCAGCCTTCTGTCGATGATTTGTTGCATACGGTTTAGGACAGGTCTTGTTTTCAACCCCGTTCGGACTGAGGTGTCGAAGTCACGCGCAGGACTTCGATACCTCAGCCCGAACGGGTATCTTTTTGTATTTCGAGTTGAGCTGGCGGCGTTGGGCCTACGACGATTTGCGAACCCGCAAGTACCACTCGCACAGCAAGCGAACTTGTTTGGGCGTGTAGCCTTTGGCGACCATGCGGGTCACGAAGTCTTCGTGTTTTTTGGCCTCATCGGCGCTGGCTTTGGCATTGAAGCTGATGACGGGCAGCAACTCTTCGGTGTTGCTGAACATCTTTTTCTCAATCACCGTGCGCAGCTTTTCATAGCTGGTCCACAGCGGGTTGTTGCCGCTGTTGTTGGCGCGCGCACGCAGCACGAAGTTGACAATTTCGTTGCGGAAGTCTTTCGGGTTGCTGATGCCCGCAGGCTTCTCTATTTTTTCCAACTCGCCGTTCAAAGAGCCTCGGTCGAACACCTCGCCCGTGTCGGTGTCGCGGTACTCGTGGTCTTGAATCCAGTAGTCGGCATACGTCACGTATCGGTCAAATATGTTTTGGCCGTATTCGCTGTAGCTTTCCAAATAGGCCATCTGAATTTCCTTGCCGATGAACTCGGCATAACGCACCGACAGATGTTCTTTGATGAAGGCCAGGTACTTTTGTTCGGTCTCTGCCGGGAACTGCTCACGCTCGATTTGCTGCTCCAACACGTACATCAAATGCACCGGGTTGGCCGCCACTTCGGTGCTGTCGAAGTTGAAGACTTTGCTGATGATCTTGAAGGCAAAGCGCGTGCTGATGCCGCTCATGCCTTCATCCACGCCGGCGTAGTCGCGGTACTCCTGGAAGCTCTTGGCGCGCGGGTCGGTGTCTTTGAGGTTTTCACCGTCGTAGACCAACATCTTGGAATACAGCGATGAGTTCTCGGGCTCTTTCAAACGCGTAAGCACCGCAAACTGCGACATCATTTTCAGTGTGCCCGGCGCGCAGGTGGCGTGGGCCAGTGACGAGCCGCGCAGCAGCTTGTCGTAGATCTTCACCTCTTCGCTCACGCGCAGGCAATACGGCACCTTGACGATGTAGATGCGGTCGAGAAATGCTTCGTTGTTTTTGTTGTTGCGGAAGGTTTTCCATTCGCTCTCGTTGCTGTGCGCCAGCACGATGCCGTCAAACGGAATGGCGCCAAAACCTTCGGTGCCTTTGTAGTTGCTTTCCTGCGTGGCAGTCAGCAGCGGGTGCAGCACCTTGATGGGTGCTTTGAACATTTCCACAAACTCGAGCAAGCCTTGGTTGGCCAAATTCAAACCGCCGCTGTAGCTGTACGCGTCGGGGTCGTCCTGCGAAAACATCTCGAGCTTGCGGATGTCCACCTTGCCCACCAGCGAGCTGATGTCTTGGTTGTTTTCATCTCCGGGTTCGGTCTTGGCAATGCCCACTTGCTTCAAGATGGACGGGTGGCGCTTCACCACCTTGAACTGGCGAATGTCACCGCCGAATTCTTCCAAACGCTTGACGGCCCACGGCGACAACACACGTTGCAAATAGCGCCGCGGGATGCCGTACTCTTTTTCCAAAATCGGGCCGTCTTCCGCCGCGTCGAACAAACCCAGCGGCGACTCATTCACCGGTGAGCCTTTGATGGCGTAAAACGGCACGTCTTGCATGAGCTGTTTCAAGCGTTCGGCAATCGATGATTTGCCTCCGCCCACCGGGCCCAGCAAATAGAGAATTTGCTTCTTTTCTTCCAGGCCCTGCGCGGCGTGGCGGAAGTAGCTCACCACCTGTTCAATGGCGTCTTCCATGCCGTAAAACTCGGCAAACGCGGGATAGATTTTGATCAGCTTGTTGGCGAACAAGCGCGACATGCGCGGGTCATTGCGCGTGTCGACCGTTTGCGGATCACCGATGGCCTTGAGCATGCGCTCGGGCGCGCTGGCATAGGCGAGCGGATTGCGCTTGCACTCGAGCAAATAGTCTTCAATGGAAATTTCTTCTTCGCGCGTGCGCTCGAAGCGGGCTTTGTGATGGCTGATGACATCCATGCTGATCTCTCTCCTAAAGGTTCAAGGAGGCGGCGCAGCGAGCCACAAGAATGTGCGACTCACCTTGCCGTCTGGGGAAGTTCTGATGACGTCCATGCGAATCAAGAATTCGGGCTGGGCCTGCGCTTGGGCGTTGCTTGGGCGTTGCCTGGGCGTCGCTTGGGCGTCGCTTGGGCGTCGCTTGGGCGTCCGCTTGAGCGTCATCAGAGCTTTCCTTTCGGATCAGCTATTCAACTGGGTTCAGCTTGCGCCGATGTCACGGGCACCATCGACATAGAAGCACATCAATGATCGACCTGTTTGTTGGATACAGCAAGTCGCGTGCCCTCGATTTGCAACACTTGCATCACACTTGTTATCGATCACGTCAGATGACGCAAAGTTCCTTTGCGATCAGCCCATCTTCACGGCGGTTCCGCTCACCGCCACCATCATCATGCCGTTGGTTTCGCCCATGACTTGGTAGTCAAAGTCGACGCCCACAATGCCGTTGGCACCCATCTCTTTGGCCGCGGCGATCATGTCTTCCAAAGCCGCATCACGCGCACCGGCCAGGCCGCTTTCGTAGCCGCCCGCACGTCCACCGACCACATCGCGTACCGATGCAAACATGTCGCGAAAAATGTTGGCACCGATGATGGCTTCGCCGTTGACGACGCCCAGGTACTGCGCAATGCGCACGGTGTCGTTGCTCGGCACGATGGTGGCCAAGAAAAAGTCTTTGTCTGCCTTTGAAAACCAACCCATGGTTTCTCCTCGATGAATGCGGACGCCTCGTACTTGCTGCGGACGACCTGCAGTAAACCTCATCGACTTCGATAACCGATGACTGCCCAGCTGAGGTCTGTCTGCGAAGAATAAGGCTTCCTCCATTCACCCTTTGGATACTTAGACAATGAGCAACCTCTTGATGCTGTGCGGCAACTTCTGCGAAGACTATGAAGGCATGCTGCTTGTCCAAGCCCTGCAAGCCGATGGCCACACGGTGCATGCTGCGACACCCGACAAATAAGCGGGCGACTCCGTGATGACGGCATGACGGTGTCGCATTTGATTGAGCCGCTGTGCGACGAACTGGTGGCCGACCGCAGCGCGGTCGGCAACTTCTCGTTCTTTCTGCTCGTGCGCGTCCTGCGCTACGAAACCATCGTCGCCCAAGGCCTCATTCCGCGGCTTGAACAGACGGTCTGATCAGCCAGCGAAGCGTCGCTGGCGGTGTTCACATTCCCCAGCGCAGCGCGGCTGTGTGAACCGGCGCGTCCCACAGCTTGAGCATGGCGTCGTCCACCGCCGTCACGGTGACGGAGCAACCGGCCATTTCCAATGAAGTGACATAAGAACCGGTGAGGTGGCGCACCACTTTCAGGCCGGCGGCGTTCATTATTTTCATCGCGGCGTTGACCACCACGTACAGCTCCAAATTAGGTGTGCCGCCAAAGCCGTTGACCAGCAAAATTACCTCTTGGCCTCGAGGCAGGTTCAGGTCTTTGAGCACTGCGCCCGTCAGTTCGGTGGCGATCTCGTCGGCCGTGCCGAGCTTGACGCGGCGGCGGCCGGGCTCACCGTGGATGCCCACGCCCATTTCCATTTCGTCCGGTCCAATTTGAAAGGTGGGCTTGCCGGCTGCTGGAACGGTGCACGAAGTCAGCGCCACGCCCATGCTCGCGGTGGCTTTATTGACGGCGTCACCCAAGGCTTTGAGCTGCGACAGTTTGTCGCCGCGTTCAGCTGCAGCACCGACGATTTTTTCAACGATGACGGTGCCCGCCACGCCCCGCCGGCCGGTGGTGTACGTAGAGTTTTCAACCGCCACGTCGTCGTTGACGATGACGGTGGCGTTCTCGATGTCGAGCATCTCGGCGGCCATCGAAAAATTCATCATGTCGCCGGAATAATTTTTCACGATAAACAGCACGCCCGCGCCGGTGTGCACTGCCGCGGCCGCCGCCAGCATCTGGTTGGGCGTGGGTGACGTGAAAATTTGACCGGGGCACACCGCGTCCAACATGCCGTGCCCGACGAAGCCCGCGTGCAGTGGCTCATGGCCTGAGCCACCTCCGGAAATCAAGCCCACTTTGCCGGGCACCACCTGACGACGGCGAACGAACTCGCGTTCCGCCCCCTGCACCACGATGTCGGCGTGGGCGGTGGCAAAACCGTCCAGCGATTCAGCCAGAACGGTGTCAACGTGGTTGATGAGTTTTTTCATGGCCGTGGGTGTAAGGGTGGGTGTGAGTTTTCAAGCGGAGAGGCCGTCGCAAATGGCGACGACGATGAGCGCCATGGAGCGCGAGCCTGGGTCGACGTGACCGAGCGCGCGGTCGCCGAGGAAAGACGCGCGTCCTTTGATGGCGTCCATTTGGGCGGTGGCGGCGGCAGCGTTCAGCGCACATTCACGGGCCTGCACGATGGCAGCCGAGCGGTCGTGGGGGTCTACATCGGCGAGCAATCGTTGCAGCGGGTCGAGCACATCGAGCAGGGTTTTCTGACCCACCTCGGCCTTGCCCAAACGGGTGAGTGCGGCGATGCTTGCTTGCAAGGCGCGTGACAAATCCGCGGCGGTGGGCGATGCGTCTGTCACCGGCGGAAGCTCTTTGGCCAGGGTGACCAGCAGGGTGCCAAACACCGGGCCTGACGAGCCGCCGATGGTGGACATGCACAGCATGCCTGCGGCTTTCAGAGTGTCACCCAATGACAAGTCTTGCCACAGCGGCATCTTGGCTTCAATCGCCAAAGCACCGCGCCGCATGTTGAGGCCGTGATCGCCGTCGCCGATAGCTTGGTCCAAAGCGGTGAGCTCGTCCACGTGCGCGATCAAGGTTTGCGTGGCTGCTCGTATTAAATCGAGGTGCTTCAAATCGAGGTGCTTCATGGGAGGCTCCTTCAAGCTCATGGTGAAAGTCGTCAAGCCGCCAAACGTTGACCTGCCGCGTCGAAGCTCAGCGTGCGCGACAGCGTGACGGCCACTTGTTGCCCCGGCTCCAACCCGCTCTGAATGGCGGTGCCTGCGCTGACCAAAGTGTGCATGCTGCCGTCGCCGGAGGTGATCACCATGTGCACCAGGCGTTGGTCGCTGAGGATTTCGATGCGGCGCACTTCGGCGCTCAAACCGCCAGCTGGGCTGTTGCCGTTGTTCACCATCACGTGTTCGGCACGCACGCCGACGGTGACGGTGTGGGCCGCGCACTGAATGTGGATGCCCAGGGCGGAACGAAGCAGCAGGTTGATGCGAGGCGAACCCAAGCGTGCGGCCACGGTGGCGCTGATGGGGTTTTCGTAAATCTCACGCGGGCTGCCCACTTGCACCAACTGGCCGTGGTCCAGCACGCCGATCCGCGTAGCCAAAGTCAGCGCCTCGGTTTGGTCGTGCGTGACGTAGAGCATCGTGGCACCCAACTCTTGTTGGATGCGGCGAAGTTCCAGGCGCAAGTCGTTGCGCAGCTTGGCGTCCAGCGACGACAGCGGCTCGTCCATCAAGGTGACTGCCGGGTCGCGCACCAAGGCGCGGCCGATGGCGACGCGCTGCATTTGCCCGCCCGACAACTTGGTGGCGGGGCTGCTGAGCTTGTCGTCAATGCGCAGCATCGTGGCCACTTGCATGACCTTGTCGCGCACCGCTGACTCGGCCATCGGGCGCATCGGCGAGCGCAGCGGGAAGGCCAGGTTGTCGAACACCGTGAGATGCGGGTAGAGGGAATATTGTTGAAACACAAACGTTACGTCGCGCAGTGCCGGGGCCGAGGTGGTCACGTCGCGGCCGTCAATGAAGACGCGCCCCGTGTCGGGTGCTTCCAGGCCCGCGACGGTGCGCAAGGTGGTGGTTTTGCCTGCGCCGCTGGGGCCCAAGAGCACGATGAATTCGCCGCTGGCCACGTCAAGCGATACATCGCGAAGCGCGTCAATCGCGGTCTCGCCTTTGCCGAAGGTTTTGCTGATGTGGTCGAGGCGCAGATCAGCCATGAGCGACCCCCTGAACGTGTCGGGTGCGGTCGAGCGCGAGAGCTTTGCCGCTGGCGGTGTCGAACAGCGACACCGCCGCCGCATCAAAACTCAAGCCCACGGTGTCGCCACGTTGCGCCGCTACGTCCACACCCACTTTGGCGCGCAACATCGAGCCCACTGCGGTGGTGAGCGTGACGACTTGGCTGTGGCCCATGTACTCGGTGCCCACCACTTCGCCGCGCAGCGCCGAGGTGTTGTCAAAGCGCACGTGCTCAGGACGCACGCCGATCAACAAGTTGCGCTGTGAGACGTCCAGCGCCAGCGGCGGCATGCGCACGTGCGCCGCGCCCACTTTTAGCGCGCTCGTACCCGCCGCGTAAGCGCCTTCGCAGGGGATGAAATTCATCGACGGTGCACCGATGAAGTCAGCCACGAAGACCGAGGCTGGACGGTCGTAAACCTCTTGCGGCGCGCCGAGTTGTTCGATCACGCCTTTGTTCATGATGGCAATGGTGTCGGCCATCGCCATGGCCTCGACTTGGTCGTGCGTGACGTAGACGGTGGTGGCTTTCAAGCGGTCGTGCAAGCCGCGCAATTCACCGCACATCAGCTCGCGGAATTCGGCGTCCAACGCGCCCAGCGGCTCGTCCATCATGAAGGCCATGGGCTCGCGAACGATGGCCCGGCCCAAGGCCACGCGCTGGCGGTCGCCGCTGGACAAACCCGAGACCGAAGCGTCGAGCAAATCGGTGATGCGCAAGATGCGCGCTGCTTCGTCAACCCGGCGCTTGATTTCGGCCTTGGGCATGCCCTGGGCCACCAATGGGAAGGCGATGTTGGCGCGCACCTTCATGTGCGGATAGAGCGCAAACAGTTGAAACACAAAGGCGATGTCGCGCTGTGAGGCGCGGCGGTAGGTCACGTCCTCGCCGCCCAGAAAAATGTGGCCGGACGTGGGCAACTCCAGGCCTGCAATCATGCGGAGCGTGGTGGTTTTGCCGCAGCCTGACGGGCCAAGCAAACAAAAGAATTCACCGTCGCGCACGGTGAAGCTGGAGTCCTCCACCGCCGTGAAGGCAGCGAAGGCTTTGTGCAGTTTTTCGACGCGAATCTCGGCCATGGTTCAGTTCGCGCGAAGGGCGGTCATTGGGGAAACTTGGACACGATGGTGAACATCACCACACCGGCCAAGGTGGTCAGAAACGAATGCGTGAACAGCACCAAGGCAAAGGGCTGCAGCAGCATGAAAATGCCCACTGCAATGACCACGCAGGCCACCATTTCCATTGGGCCTCGACGCGCCCAGCGCGGCCAGCGCGACACAGGCCTGAGCTGTTTTTTGCTAACTTCAGGGGTCATTTGCGAACCGCCCCAAAGGTGATGCCGCGCAGCAAGTGTTTGCGCAGTAGCACGGTGAACACCAATATCGGAATTAGGAACAGCGTGGTCCCTGCCGCGACAGCGGGCCAGTCTTGGCCGCCCTCGCCGATGATGATGGGGATGAACGGCGGTGCGGTTTGCGCGCTGCCGCTGGTCAACAGCACCGCGAACGCATACTCGTTCCACGAAAAAATCAAACAAAAAATGGCCGTGGCCACGATGCCGGTGGTGGCCTGAGGCAACACCACTTTGCGAAAGGCTTGAAGGCGGGTGTAGCCGTCCACCATGGCGGCTTCTTCGTACTCGCGCGGGATCTCATCGATGAAACCTTTGAGCAGCCAGACCGCCAGCGACACATTCACCGCGCTGTACAGCAAGATCATGCCGAGCCGCGTGTCAGACAGCCCCAGCTCGCGATACATCAGGTAGATTGGGATGGCCACGGCGATGGGCGGCATCATGCGGGTGGACAAAATGAAGAACAACAAATCGTCTTTGCCCGGCACTTTGAAGCGGCTGAACGCGTAGGCCGCCATGGTGCCCAATATCACCGACAGCGCGGTGGAGCCGAAGGCGATGATCAGCGAGTTGACGAAGCGCGCCACGTAGTTGGACTGCCCGACCACCACCATGTTGTTGGCGCGCGCGATGCGCTCACAAGAGTCTTCCGAGGGCGGCAGCGCGGCGATGTATTCCGGCGTTTGGCGCGAGCGCGTGGTGAACAGATTGCAGTAGCCCTGGGTGGTGGGCGAGAACGTCACCTTGGGCGGATAGCTGATCGAGTCGGGCGGGCTTTTGATGCTGGTGAGCACGATCCACACCAGTGGCACCAAGGTGATGAAAGCGTAAAGCGCCACCAACACACCCGCCACCCAGCGACTGGCGGCGGTGGGTTCAACCACCGAATGCGCGGTGCTGATGCCTCGTGAGGTGACGGCGCTCATCGGCTCTTCACCGCGTTCAATGCCTTCACGTAAATGTTGGCCAAGCCAAACACCGCAACGAACAAAATGATGGCGAAGGCTGAGGCGTAGCCGGTGCGCCATTTCTCGAATGCCTCGCGCTTCAGCGTGATCGAAGCCAGCTCGGTGGTCGAGCCTGGGCCGCCCGAGGTAAGCAGGTTCACCATGTCGAACATCTTGAAGTTCTCGATGCCGCGAAACAGCACGGCCAGCATGATGAAGGGCAACACCATCGGCAGCGTGATGCTCCAGAACTGTCTCCACGGGGAGGCGCGGTCAACTTCTGCCGCCTCGTAAATGTGATCAGGAATGCTGCGCAAACCGGCCAGGCAGATGAGCATCACGTAAGGCGTCCACATCCAGGTGTCCACAATGATGATGGCCCACGGCGCCAATTTCACCGAACCCAGCATCTCGAAGCTCGACGGCTCCATACCCGTGAAAAAACTGACCACGTAATTGAACAAACCAATTTGCGGTTGGTACAGGAAGGCCCAAAAGTTACCGACCACCGCTGGGCTGAGCATCATGGGAACCAAGATCAAGGTGGTCCAAAAACCGTGACCGCGAAACTTGCGGTCGATCAAAAATGCCAAGGCAAAACCAATCAAGGTTTGCAGCACGATGGTCCAAAACAAAAAGTGTGCCGTGGCCTGCATCGGGCCCCACACATCGGGGTCGGTGAGGATGGACACGTAGTGGTCGATGCCCACGCTGACCACCTCGGCGTTGGGCCGGTTGGCGCGGTAATTGGTAAACGACAGTTTCACCGTCCACAGCAGCGGAAAGATGTTGATGGCCAACAGCAACAGCATGGTCGGCGCAATGAACAGCCACGCCACCGCTCGGTCGGACAAGCCCCGCATGCGCAGCGCCATCGGCGCAGGCGTGGCCTGCGCGGCGCGTTGGAGAAGTGGCGACGAACTCATGAGGTTGGCGTGCGTTTGTAAATGGGCATCTCGAGCGCCTGTAGGCACTCAACTTTCTTAAATGAACCGTGCTTCCCTCGAGGGGAGCGGCTAGCCCGCTCCCCGGGGTGGGTTACTTCAGCTTGCCGTCGTCCTTGAACACCTTCTTCCAGTCGGCCACCATGCCGTCAAGCGCTTCTTTGGCAGAGCCTTTGTCGGCCACCACAAAGTCGTGGACGCGTTTTTGCTCGGCCAACAGCAGCTGTGCGTAGCTCGGCTCGGCCCAGAAGTCGACCACTTGGTCCATCGCGGTCAAGAACTCAGACGCGAAGGGCGCGCTCTTCTTGAAGCCGGGGTCTTGCAGCACGGCTTTGTGGCAGGAGTAGCCGCCTAATGCCCACCACTTTTTCTGGGTGTCGGGCGTGGCAAACCACTTGATGTAGGCCAAAGCTTCCGTGCGGTTGGGTGAATAGGCCACCACCGAGATGCCTTGCCCGCCCAACTGCGAGCCCTTGGTTTTGGCCGACGGGTTGACGAAGAAGCCGATCTTGTCGCCGCCCACATTCGGGTCTTTGTGCAAGCCGGGGAAGAAGGCAAACCAGTTCATCATCATCGCCACTTGGCCCGACTTGAACGCGTCCAAACCTTCGCCCATGTAGGAGTTGGTCAAGCCCGGCGGGGTGCAGCATTTGTACAAGGCTTTGTAGAACTCCAGGCCCTTGATGGCGTCAGGGCTGTTCACGAAGCCGTCCATCGCGTAGGCTTTCTTCGGGTCTTGGTATTTGAAGCCGAAGGGGTAGAGCACATTGCTCACGCCCATGGTGATGCCTTCAGACCCGCGCTCGGTGAACAGGTAAGTGCCGTAGACCTTTTTGCCATCAATTTGGCGCCCTGAGAAAAACTCGGCCACTTGTTTGAAGTCGGCCCAGGTGACGGGTGCTTCCAATTCGCGGCCATGTTTTTTCTTGAACTCGGCGCGCAACTCGGGTTTGGCAAACCAGTCTTTGCGATACGTCCAACCCAGCGCGTCGCCCATGGCCGGCAGAGCCCAATAGTTGGGCGTGCCCTTGGGCCACTCGGAGTAACCGGTGACGGTGGCCGGCATGAAGTCGCTCATCTTGATGCCTTCTTTGGCAAAGAATTCATTGAGCTTCACGTAGTGGCCGCTCTCGGCCGCGCCGCCTATCCACTGGCTGTCGCCGATGATGAGGTCGCACAACTTGCCCTTGCTGTTCAGCTCATTGAGCATGCGGTCGGCAAAGTTGGGCCAAGGCACGAACTCGAACTTCATCTTCACGCCGCTCTTGGCGGTGAAGTCTTTGGACAGTTCCACCAAAGCGTTCGCAGGGTCCCACGCGGCCCAGCACAGCGTGATGGTTTTGTCTTGCGCTTGAGCGGCAGTGCCGCCCAAACTCAACGCCCCAGCCACGGCGATGGACGCTGCTTTTGCAGTGAATTTTGGCAACTTATTGAAGAAGGTTTTCATTTGATTTGTCTCCCACGGTTGAAGGTCTAGAAACATAAAAACGCACACAAACTCAACACACACGAACACACACAAACCTCCTGGCGCGTCGACGGACTGGGGCTGATCAAGGCCATCAATGCAGGTTTTCGGCTGTCAGGATCTCGACGCGCGGCTGCACCACGTTCAGTGCTCCGCGAACGTTTTCGCACAGCGCGCGCAGCACACGTGCCGCCGCGTTGACGCAGTAGTGAATGTCCTGCGTCAGTACATAGGCCAAACCGCCACTGCTGAGCAGCGCGCGGTGAGCGTCAGACAAATCGTGCGCGACCAGCGCCACCTTGCTTGTCAGTTCGGCGCGTTCCAGTGCGCGTGCCAAACCCACGCTGCCGGTGCCGACGTTGTAGATGCCTGCCACGCGCGCCGCATCGGCCTCTTTCTTGAGGAAGCGCGCCAACGCGCGCGCCGCACCCGCGTCGTCGGCTGGCAAGTCGGGCAGACGCAGCATGTGCAAGTGCGGGGCGCGTTCTTCCAGCACCTGCGCAAAGCCGATGCGCCGCTCGATTTCCGCCGACAAGCGAGTGGCTTGCGAGGCCAGCAGCACGGTGTCGCGCGAACCGGCCGTCATGCGTGACAGCAGCAAACCTGCGGTGCGCCCGGCCGCGCGGCTGTCGGCACCCACATGGGTTTCTCGCATGGAGCCGGCCACGTCAGAAAACAGCGTCACCACGTGCACGCCGGCGCGCACCAATTGGTTGATGGCCAGCTTGACGGGCGGCAAATCGGGGGCCATGACCACCACGCCTTGACAGTCGGTGAGCTTGGCCAAGCCAGCCGCGAATTTGACGCCGTCGCCGGTGGGGAAGCGGTAGGTCAGCTCGGTGATGTGTTGGTGTCGAAGGTCACCGGCCGACTGGGCAATTTGGCGCTCCACCAAGTCAACAAAAGCACCGCTGCCTTCGGGCGCGTTGATGTTGTCTTGCGGCAGCACAAAAGCGAAGCGGAAATTGCTGGCATTGCGTGGGCGACCGCGCTGCGGTGGCGCGCCCACCTCGGCCATCACCTGCATCACACGGCGCACGGTTTCGGCGTTGACACCGTGGCGCTTGTTCAGTACGCGGTCCACTGTGGCGGTGCTCACGCCTGCGCGCGCCGCGATGTCGGCGATGGTCGCGATGGGTGTCATGGGCGTGGCGATGGCCATGTTGGACTGAACGAGTGAAGCAACTGCAGACATGAAAACAGGCTGTTCCTTGTTGATGCGACCGTGAGTCGCCAAACAACTCAGAGAAGCCAGTTTCGTCACATCAATAAATAAATCAATCAGGGTTTCAATGGAGGTCGCTTGTCTTCCGACGGCGACGGCTTGGAAGCAGGCAAACGCACCCAGCGACCGCCACGCGCAGACGAATTCACCACCGCTTGAATGAAGGCGACGCCTCTGACGCCGTCCGCCACGGTGGGGAATTGCACCGCCGCATCGAGCTTCGCGTTCTTCTTGGACTTTCCTGCTGACACTGCCCGCGCCACATGAATGGCCTGCGCCACCTCCCGATACAGCGTCCCGAAGGCCTCCAAATAGCCTTCGGGGTGACCCGCCGGAATTCGCGTGACGCGGGCGGCGTCGGCGCTGGCCGAGGCCGTCGCGCGCGCAA
>Ga0123336_10001630_pt1 | contig 20461 bp, 11 predicted proteins | sample SSSSmetaG_FD_96466 | JGI IMG/M metagenome (GOLD analysis project Ga0123336, IMG submission 96466) | Glacier valley bacterial and archeal communities from Borup Fiord, Nunavut, Canada, to study Microbial Dark Matter (Phase II) - ​SSSS metaG | ecosystem: Environmental > Aquatic > Freshwater > Ice... | reverse complement strand
TCGGTGCGGGAGGCTTTTTCAACCTAGGGCAGGGGCAGTTTGGCGACGACGCGCTGTTCTCGCGGCAGCCGGTGCGCTCATTCGCCGAGATGCGGCGGATGCGGTGGTTCGTCTGGGATGTCGATCCAGTGTCGCAAAAGATGGCGGCGGCGATGGGCTTACGCACCGTGCCGCTGGCGCTGGTCGATGCCGGGCGCGCCTACGATGAACGCCGCATCGACGGTTTCATTGCCACACCGACGGCGGCGCTGGCCTTTCAGTGGTCTGCGCAGACGCGTTATGTAACGCCGCTCGGCGCCGCAATGTTGCCGGCGTGCATGGTGGTGGCCAACCGGGCCTATGATGCGTTGCCGCTCGACGGACAGGAAGCGCTGCGTGCGGCGGCGGCCAAGTTCTTCGTGCGGTTCAACGATCTATCGCGACGACAGGAGGCCGAGCTACTTGGCGGGTTGTTCGAGAAGCAGGGCCTCGTGCAAGTGACGCCGTCGCGCACGTTCGTCGACGAATTCGTGCTGGCGGCACGGGGGGCGCGGGCGACGCTGGGCGAGCTGGTGCCTGCGACGCGGCTGCAAGAGATCATCGGCTGGCTCGACGAGCGCAGGAAGCGTTGATGCGAGCCGGGTTGACGGTGTTGTTGCTGCTGGCCGGCACTGCATCGGCCGACACCGTGCTGCGCATCGCCGCCGTCGCGCCCGAGGGCACGGCCTGGGCCCGTGAGGCGCGGGCGTTCGCACGTGAGGTGCAAGAGTCCTCGCACGGCGCCGTGCGCATCAAGCTCTACCTCGGCGGCATCACCGGCGACGAGCGCGAGTCCGAAGCGCGGGCCCGGCGCGGCCAGCTCGACGGCATCGCCTCGGGGAGTGCCTTGTGCATGCAGCTCGCTCCGTCGAGCCGGGTGATGCAGGTGATGGGCCTGTTTCAGACGCGTGACGAGTCGGCCAAGGTCGCCGCGCGCCTCCGGCCTTTGTTCGACGAGGAGCTGCGCCGCGCGGGCTATGTCAACCTCGGCTCGTTCGCCATGGGGCCGGCGCTGCCGTTTACCTCGCGGCCGTTGATGACGCTGCACGATCTGCAACAGACGCGCTTTTGGACCTGGAACGACGATCCGATCTATCCGCTCGAGCTGCCGCTCCTCGGCATGACCACCGTGTCGACCTCACTCGCCGACGCTGGGCCGGCTTTCGAGCATGGCCAGGTCGACGGCTTCATCGCCATCCCGACGGCGGCGCTGGCCTTTCAGTGGTCGACGCAGGCGCGCTATGTCTCCGACCTCAAGATCGGCTTTCTGCGCGGTTGTTTTCTGGTGTCGAGCCGTGCGTTCGACCAGTTGTCCGTCGAGGCTCGGGAGACCCTCCGCTCCGCCAGCGCCAAGCTGACCGCGCGGCTCGACGAGCTGGGGCGCGCGCAGGACGAACAGCTCCTGGGCGGCCTGTTTCAGCGCCAGGGCCTCAAGCTGGTGCCGGCGTCGGTGTCGCTGCGAGCGCAGTTCCTCGAGCTGGCGCGCCAGGCGCGGGAACGGCTTGGCGACAAGCTGGTCCCGCCGGAGCTGTTGCAGCGGGTGTTGGCCATGCTGGCCGACCTGCGCGTGGCCGAGCCCATCCCGAAATAATCCCCAGGATCTGAGTGTGGCACGCCGGTCGAGATCCATATACAATCCGCTCTCTTGAGCGTGTCTTTGGACTTCCAGATCCGGTTCGTGGACGGGCGCGGGCTTGTTGGCCTCAGGGACGGCGTGCGCTGGGGACCGGCGGAGATCGCGCGGCTCGACCTCGAAGTGCCCAATCTGCGTTTCCCGTTCGACGCGGGGGTGGGCGTGGCGCGCTTTGCCAGCCGCCGCTGTCTCGTCGACGGAGTGGAGCTGAAGCTCGACGAAGGCCGTCTCGGCGAGCATCTGCGCCGCCAGCCACTCGACCGCTTCGGGCTCCACGGCGTCGAGGCGGTCATCACCGACGGGCTGGTGCGTTTTTTTGGCATGGCCCGCGTCGGCGAGCGGCAAGCGGCGTTCTCGGCGGAGCTGCTGCTCGGCGCGTTCGGCGAGCGCGGCGTGGCCGGCGTGTTTCGCGACATTCGACTGTTCGGCTTTCTGCCGGCGCCAGCGCCGCTGCTCGGCGTCGGTCTCGCGCTCGGCATGGGTGCCACCGCCGACGATCCGCTGGTGGCCAAGCCTGGCCCAGCGGCGGTGCAGCTCTTTGGACAGCCGGCGATGCTGCTCCATGGCCTCGACCGCATCGAGCTCGACCCGCTGGCCCTGGCGCTGGCGGCGCTGCCACATGCCGGCTGGCGGCTGCCCAAAAGTGGTCATACCGTGTTGCGCCGCCTGTCGATTCAGCGCGGCGTGGTCACCCTCGAGTACGGCGCTGGCTCGCCGGCAGCACAGGCGCCCGCGGAACGGACGTCGCTATTGCTGGCCGATCGGCTGCTGCAACGTGGCGAGCTGGGCGCGGCGCTCGAGGCCTATGCCGCGCTTGGCGACGATGATCCGGTGGCGTCGATGCGGCGGTTGGCGGTGCTGGCGTCGCTGCCGCCGCGGTTCGACGAGGCCGAGCGGCTGGCCGAGCGCATTCTGTCGTCGAGCGAGACCGCCACGCCGCAGCTCTTGTTGGCGTTGGTGCTGGCCGAACGCGGACGTCATGGCGACGCCGCCGACCGTTACCTGCGTGCCGCCGCCGTCGCTGAGCGGGCGGGTGAGAACGAAGACGCGCTCGAATCGAGGCTGCGTGCTGCCGAGGAGGCGCTCAAGGCCGGCCGGCAAGTCGACGTCGCCTGGCTGGAACGGGTGCATGGCGAACGGCCGACCCACCCGCGCGCCGCCGAGGTGCTGTCGGCGGCCTACGCGACGGAGAAGCGCTGGCGACCCCTGGTCCAGCTCGAGCGCCGTTTGTTGTCGCGTAACGGCACGGTCGACGACATTCCACGCCGCATTCGCCTGGCCGAGATCGTGCTCGACGAGCTCGAAGAGCCGGCCCGGGCCAAGGACGAGCTCGACGCCATCTTGTCGGCACGGCCCGATCACACGGGCGCATTGACGCTGCTCGGGCGCACGCTCGAGCGGCTCGACCAGCCGGTGGCGGCAGCGGCGGCTTTTACCCGCGCGGCCGCGGTGTTGCCGTCGGCGGCCGAGGCCGCGGAGTCCTGGCTGCATGCGGCGCGGTTGGTGTTCGGCGCGGGTCACACCGAGGACGCGCTCGGCCATGTCGAGGCGGCCCTGGCGCGCGCACCGTCGTATCCACCGGCCTTGGCCGAGCTGGCCACGGTGCTGCTCAGACTCGGCCGAGTCGAGGATGCCCTGTCGGCCTATCAACGCGCCGCTGCTGCCGTCGAGGAGCCGCGCGCCAAGGTGGCGCTGCTGCACGCGCTGGCCCTCCTCTATCGCGACGAGCTGCATGACCAGGCCGGCGCACGTCTCTATGTGGAGCAGGCGCTGGCCACCGAGCCGTCGGTGGCGCTGCTCGAGCTCGGCGTCGAGCTGGCCGAGGCGGATGGGCGTCTCGACGACGAGGAGCTGTTGCTGGCCGATCTGGCCGCGCTCGGGGATCGCCGCGCGGCCCTGGAGCGGGCGCGACTCTTGCTCAAGCTCGGTCGGCCGGCCGAGGCTGCCGAGGTCGCCGAGCGGCTGGGTCACGCCAGCCCGGACGCGCTCGAGGTCCTCGTCGAGGCCCGCGCCGCGCTCGGCCAGACGGAGCTGTTGCGCCAGGCGCTCGAGCAGCGCATCACCACCACCGGCGACAACGACGCGCGACTGCGCCTCGGGCGCCTCTTGGCGGAGATCGGCGATCTGCCGCGCGCCCGTCAGGTCCTGCAAGAGACGCTGGCCGGCGTCGAGCCGGGTCGGGGTGATCAGGCCCGGCGCGAGGTGCTGGAGCTGACCTGCGATGTGCTGTTGCGCCTCGGCGACGATGCGGCTTTGGAAGTCGCCCTCGGTCGACTGGCGCGCGCACGGCCGCTCGAAGATCCGGGTGGACGGGCACGAGCGCTGGCGGCGCAGGGCGCGGCGCGGGCACGGCTCGGCCTCACTGCCGAGGCTGCCGACTCCTTCCAGATGGCGTTGGCGCTCGATCCTGACAACCAGAATGCGCGCGCCGGCCTCGGCGAAGCCGCCTTCGCGCTCCGTCGGTGGAACGACGCACGCGCGGCGCTGGAGATCTTGCACGAGCTCGGCCTGCCTCCGCGCGCCGACAGAGCCTTGCGCCTCGGGGAAATCGCCGAGCGGCAGGAAGATCGCGCCGCGGCCATCCTGTTCTATCAGACCGCGCTCGAGTCGGGCGCGATGGGCTCGGATCGGGTGCGGTCGTGGAATGCGCTCGTCGGCCTGCATCGCGCGCGACAGGACGTGCAAGCCGAGATCCGCACCCAGCTCGATGCGGCCAACGATGACAAGACCGGCGAAGGTCCGGCGCCGCGTGGCGCGCGGCTCGTCGCTGCCGGCGATCTTCTGCGCCGTCGAGCGGGGCTCGCCGAGGATGCGGTGCGCACCTTCGAAGCCGCGCTGGCAGTCGATCCGCTCCAGATCGCCGCGCTCGACGCGCTCGAGTCGATGGCCGAGGCCGAGCACGATCTCGGCCGGCAAGAACAGATCCTGGCGCGCAAGGTCGCTGCCACCGCCAAGCGTCCGGCGCAGCAGAAGGCGATCCTGGCGAGGCTGGCGCGTCTACAGGCCGAGGGACTCGGTCGGCCCGACGCTGCGCGAGAGGCCTACGAGCGCGCGCTGGCCATCGATCCCGAGCTGCGCGAGGCGCGGCGCTTTCTCATGGTGGAAGCGCGCAGCCGGGGCGACGCCGCCACCGAGCTCGCCAACCTCGAGCGCTTGGTCGCGCTGGCGCCCGATCCCGACGAGGCCGATCCGCGTGCGGCGGATCTGGTGCGCTTGGCGCATTTGTTGGCCGAGGCTGATCGCACCAAGGACGCAGAAGAGGCGGCGCGACGGGCGCTCGAGTATGCGCCACGGCATCCGTCCGCGTTGCTGGTCCTCGACGAGCTGTACACGCGGGCTGGGCGGACCGACGCGCTCATCGACCTGTTGTCGCTGCGCGCACAGGCAGCGCCGACGCCCGAGGCGGCGGTGGATATCTTGTCGCGGCGGGCCAGCCTCCTCGAAGCCGGTGGTCGGGACGACGAGGCCATTTCGGCCTGGAACGAGCTGACCGAGCGCGCCCCGGGGACCTCGTTGCCGTGGACGCGTCTGTTGGCGTTGTATCGGCAGCGGCAGGCCTGGCGCGAGGTGGCGGAGACGCTGTTGCGTGAAGCCGATCGGCTGGCGCAGAGCGGCGAGCTGGTTCGCGCCGAGACGGCATATGTCGAGGCTGCGCATCTGTTGCACGATCGGTTGGCGATGCCGGATCGGGCGCGGGCGGCGTTGCAGCGGGCGCTCGACATTCAGCCGGGATCGCGCCTGGCGTTGTCGGGTCTCTTGGCGCAAGCGCGCGCCGCCGACGACTGGGTCGAGGAGGATCGCCTGCTGGGGCGGCTGCTGTTGCTGTCCGACGGACCGGAGGCGCGCGCGCAAGGTGTGCTCGAGCGGGTCCGGGCGCGGCAGGCACGCGGGGATCTCGACGGCGCGGTGGCCTTGGTCGACGACCTCGATCTGGCCACGACGTCCGAAGGCTTGTTGCGACTGCGGGTGGAGATCGATGAGGCCCGTGATCGGCTGCCGGCGGCCTTGCCGGCGCTCGAGGCGCTCAGGCGGCGCGCGGTCGATTCCGGCGACGGTGCGGGCGAGCGCTGGGCGTTGCGCCGCTTGGCCAAGCTGGCGTCGCTGGTGGGCCCGAGCCCGGCCACCGAGGCGCTGCTGCGTCGCGCGGTCGAGCTCGATCCCGATGATCGCGAGGCAGCGCGCGCGCTCATGCAGCTCGAGCGGACCCGCGGCGACGATCGGGCCCTACTCGCCTCGCTCGAGCGCATGCTGGCGACTGCGCGGCGTACGTTCGAGGGCGGCGCGCGCGAGGCCGAGCTGTTGTCGGAAATGGCCGGCACGTATGAACGTTTGGGCCGTGCGCCCGAGGCCGAGCGGTCTCTGCGCGAGGCGCTGGAGACCGACGGCAGTGGTCCATCGAGCGGGATCGCGTGGCGACGGCTGGGCCGCTGGGCCGCCGAGCGCGGCGAGCATGGACGCGCCGTGGAGGCGCTGGCGCGTGCAGCCGAACACGGCGCGCTCGATGCCGAGACCTATGCCATCTATGCCGAGAGCCTCTCGCGCCTCGGGCAATGGGTCGAGGCGGCGCAGGCGGCACAGCTTGGCGCATCGGCAGTCCCTCCGGCTCGACGCGCGCTGTTCCTGGAAAAAGCCGGCGACGAAGCCGGCGCATTGGCGGTCTGGAGGTCGCTGGGCGCCGACGAGGCACGTGGCGAAGAAGCGCGCCAGGAAGTCGCCCGGCTCGAACGTCGACGCGCGGCGCGGGCCCTCGTCGACGGCAAGAGCGACGAAGCGCGGAATGCGGCGATCGAAGTCTTGGCCTGTGCGCCCGATGACGAAGAAGCGCTCGGCTGGCTCCTCGAGAGCGAAGGACCCGGCCGGCTGGCCTTGCTCGATCAGCTCGCCGCGCGCATCGCTCCGGCCGATGCGGCGTTGATCTTTCGACGTGCAGCGCCGCGTCTCGACGGGACAGAGGCGCGCGCCGCATGGGAGCGCGCGGCGTCATTGCGGCCGGATCCCGAGGTGTTGGTCGCGCTGGCCGAGCATGAAGAGATGGCCGTCGCTGCTGGGCGTTATCGGCAGGCGCTCAAGCTCGATCCCACCCACGCCGGCGCGGCGCTCGGGCTGGCGCGCGCTGGTGCCCCCGAGGAGGCGGCGTGGGCGCTGGCGTCGGTGCGCGATCAAGTAGCCGACCGAGCCACCCGTGCCCGCCTGGGTGTCGCGCTCGGGATGGTGTTGCGTGACCGCCTGCAAGAGTGGCCCGATGCGCGCGAAGCGTTTCGCAGTGCCGCCGACGACGCCGCGCTGGCCACCGGCCTCGAGGCGCGGCATCTGCGTGCCGACGCCTTGCGAGCTTTGGCACCGCTCGAAAGGGCGACGGGCCAGGCCGGGGCTGCCGAGGCCACTCTCGAGGCGCTGCGCCAGACCGGCGAGGCGAGTGAGCTCGACCTCGGTCTGTTGGCCGAGCTCTATGTCGAGCGGCTCGAGTGGCTGCGGGCGCTCGATGCGCTGCGCGCGTTGCCGCCGAGCGAGCTGTTCCTGCGTTGTCTCGACGGGGCTGGTCATCACACCGAGCTGGTCGATCTCCTCGAGACCGAGGCCGCACGCAAGATGCCGGAGGAGGCGCGGGCGCTCTATCTGCGCGCTGCGGAGGTGGCGTATGGATCGTTGGCTGATCCGGCGCGCGCCGTGTCGCTACTGGAGCGCGCGCTGCCGCTCGGTCCGTCCGACGCCGAGCTGTGGAGCCGCCTCGGTCACCTCTACCAGACGCTGGGCAATGCCGATCAGGCGGCGCGCAGCCTGGCGCTGGCCTGGGCTGCCGATCACCGTCGCACAGAGCTGTTGTTGCCGCTCGGCCACTACCACCTGACGCGTGACGAGTACGAGCCGGCCATCGACTATTTCGAAAAAGCGATCGCCGCCGCCGTCGTCCCTGCGACGGAAGCGCCGAAGATCTATTTGCTCATTGCCGATCACTCTCGGCGCATGGAGGACGCCGCCGCCGAGGAGGCCGCCCTGCTCCACGCCATCGCTGCCGCGCAGGCGCTGCCGCATGAAGAGGAAGACTGGGCCGACAGTGGCCAGAGCCCAGAGGCCATCGCCGCCTATCGACCGCTGGCCGACGTATACCGTCGTCGCGGCGACCGTCCCAAGCTGGCAGCGACGCTACGCCAGCTGTTGGCGCAAGAGCTGCCCGTCCAGGAACGCGCCAAGCTCCTCGGTGAGCTGGCGACGCTGGCGGAGCCGGCCGAGCAGCTCGCCCTCGATGAACAGCTGTTGGCCATCGAGCCCGACAACCAGGCCGCGCGGATGCGCGTGCTGTCCACCATTCGCGCCTCGGGTGAAAAGGCGCGGCTGGCCGAACGGCTGACCAAGGAGCTTGGCCATCTGCTCGAGCAAGAGCATCTCAGCGACGAGGCGTTGGCCCGGGTTTCGGCTCATGCCGACGAGCTTGCGGCGCTGGCCGCCGATCAGGATTCGCTGGGCAATCCCGACGCCACCACCCTGGCGCAGCTGGTGCTCGACGTGCGCCTGCCCCAGGCGACGCGGCTGGCGCTGGCCCCGCTGGCCGTCGAGGCCCATCGTGGTGCGCCCGCTGGTCGGGCGCTCGCGTTTCATCAAGCGCTGCGTGCGGCCGGCATGCCTGCCCCCGAGGACGCGTCGGCGGAGCGGGCGCTGTTGCGTGCCGATCGGCGCTTCACGGAGCTCGTCGCTGCGCTGGATCGCGATGCGGCGACTTCCGATCTGGCGACCCGGCTCACGCTCGGCGAAGAAGCCGCGGCGCTGTGTGCCACCGAGCTTGGACGGTTCGACGAAGCCGCTCGTCGCTACTGGACCCTGCTCGATCTGGCGCCCGCGCGGCGCGATCTGGCCGAGCGCGCACGGGCTCTCTTCACCCAGGCCGGCGAGCCACTCAACGCGCTGTCGGCTCTGGCCAAGGAGATGAAGCTGGCCCGCGCCGACGAGCAGCCGCAGCTCAAGATCGTGCGCGGCGAGCTGCTCCTCCTGGCCGGTGCGCACGCCGAGGCCGAGGCCGAATTTTTGCACGCTCTCATGACCACGCCGCGCGTCGGTCGGGCCCATGCTGCGCTCGCCGATGTACACAAGCATCGCGGCGATCTGGCCGGCGCGCTCGAGCATCTCATCGCCGCCGCCGAGTCGCCCGATCTCGAGCCAACACGCGCCGCGCGCTGCGCCGTCGACGCCGCCGATGTGCTCATCCAGGAGGGCGACACCACCACCGCTGAGCGTCTCTATCAGCTGGCCAACCAGCTCGATCCCACCGATCGGTCGGCGATCGAAGGACTCTTGCGGCTGGCGGCGGCTGGCGGCGAGTGGCAGCGGCAGGCGGAGCTGTTGTCGCTGCTCGGCGCCCAGACACCGCAGCGACGGGAACGCGCCCTCCTCCATCTGCAGCGCGCACGTCTGTATCAAACCGAGATGCCCGGTCACGAGCTCGACGCCTACCGCGCCTTGAAAGAGGCCGTGGCTTGCGATCCTGAGCTCCTCGAAGCCGTGCAAGCGCTCCAGGAAGCGGCCGAGGCGCGCGGCGAATGGTCGTTGGCTGCCGATCAACTCTACCGTCAGCTGAGCGGAGCCCCGACGCCCACCGCGCGCGCCGAGCTGCACGTGGCCCTCGGACACATCTATGAGGACCACCTGCTCGACGTGGAGCAGGCGCTCCGCAACTTCGAGGCCGCGGCGGAGATGTTGCCGCCGGCCAGCCCTGCGGCGCCATGGGCCGACCTCGCTCGTCTTTACACCAACGCCCAGCGCTCGGCCGACGCCGCACTGGCGCTCGATCGCTGGTCGGACTCACTCGACGTGCCCGGCCAAGAAGCTCGGCGCGCCGAAGTGTTGGAGCGCGCCGGCCATCATTACGAGCGCCTCGGCGAATCCGAGGCTGCGCGGGCACGGCTGCAGCTGGCGACCTCTCTCGGCGGTGAGGCCGGTCGTCGCGCCGACGAAGTGCTGTTGCGGCTGGCTGGACAGGCCGGTGATCCCGTCGAGCTGCGCCGTCGACTCGAGGCCAAGCTGCAGACGACGGAAGAAGGCGCCGAGAGGGTAGAGATTCTGCGACGCCTGCTCGAGCTGGCTGCGCAGGCCGGTGACAGCGACGAGGTGGACCGTCGCGCACGCGAGGTGTTGTCGCGCGCGCCCGACGATCCGGTGGCCTTCGTGGAGCGCAAACGTCTGCTCGAGCAGCGTGAAGATTTCTCCGAAGTGGCGGCGTTGTGGCGGGCGCGGGCCGGTGCCATCACCGATCACGTGGAGCGCGCCGAGCGGCTCTTTCAAGCGGGCCGGCTAGCCGAGCGGCTGGGCGACGTGGCGTCGGCGGGCGTCGACTACGAAGCGGCGATCGTGGCCTTGCCGGATCATGTCGCCGCGCTGGATGCCTTGGCCGATCTGGCCTATCGGTCGCGTCAGCTGCAGCGGGCGCGCACGCTCTATCGCCAGCTCGCCGCGCGCTCGACGCAGCTCGCGCCCGACGAGCTGTTGCGCCGTCGAGCGGAGCTGGCCGAAGATCTTTCTGATCTAGAAGAAGCGCGCGCGCTGTATGGCTCGGCGGCGGCGGCCAACCCGAACAACATCCAGGTGCAAGAAGCACTGGCCCGTCTCGCGCTGAGCCGCAACGAGGACGCGGTCGCCTACGCGGCGTTGCGCGCGGTGCTCGATCTGTTGCCGCTCGATGCTGTGGACCGCATCACCGAGCTCCGCCGTCAGCTCGGGCGCCTGGCCTTCAAGCTCGGCGAACGGGACGCGGCGCGGTCGTTCTTCGAGCTGGTGTTGTCGCAAGATCCGGCGCGCGCCGACGTGCTCGAGCAACTGGTGGTCTTGTACATCGACGAGGAAGCGTGGGAGGAGGCGGCCGACGCGTATCTGCGGCTGTCTTTCCTGGCCGATCGCGCCGATCGCCGGGCCGAGCTGCTGTTCCGTCGCGGCGAGATCTTGCGACTGGGTCTCGACGACGGCGAACGCGCCAACGATGCCTATCTGAAGGCGGCCGATCTCAATCCGCGCCATGCGCCGACCTTGCGGCGGCTCGTGCAGTATTACTATCGCGAGGGCGATCTGACGGCGCTCGGCGAGGTGGTGCGTGAGCTCGAGCAGCTTGGCGCCGGTCTCGAAGAGGCGGCGGTCGAGGTTGGCCTCGGCCTCGCACTCGGCGGCGACGAGGCACGTGGCACGGTGGTGGTGGCCGTCGCGCAGCCTTCGCCGGAGCGCTTGGTGGAAGCGCTGGTGCTGGCGCGTCCGATTCGGCGACGTGGCGATGTGGCCACGCTCGATCCGGCGCTCCGTGCCGCCAAGCGCGCGCTCGGTGGTGGTGAGACTGGTCGCGTCGCGCTCAGGGAAGCGCTGTGGACCGCGCTCAGCGAGAAGCCCAACGATCTCAACCTGCGCCTGTGCATCGCGCGCATTTATGACCTGGCCAACGATGTCGCGCGGGCGCGTCTGCACTATGGCGTGCTCAGCTATGTCGACCCCCAATCGCCAGCGGCTATGCGGTTGCGCGAGCTCGGTCCAGCCACGCCGTTGCCGATTCCCGACGCTGCGCGGATACATCCGAGCGCGGCGGGCCCGTTGCGTGATGCCCTGGCTGTCGCCGGGCCGCATATTCTGGGGCTACCGCCCGCGCCGATCCAGGTCGAGCCGGCGCCGGAGTGGAACGAAAAAGTGGCGCCGCTGTCGACGAACTTTGGCCTGCCGGCGCCCGAGACCTGGGTCGTCGCGGATCTGGCCGAGCCGGCCTGGGCCGAGCCGACACGGCCGCCGCGCCTCTTGCTGTCGCGTCGCGTGATCGGCGACGAAGGCGCGGTGCGCTTTGCCGCAGCACGGGCGCTGGCGGCGCTGTCGAGTGGGGTCTCGCTGATCGAAGGCCGCACCTCGGAAGATGTCGCGGCGTTGTTGAAGGCGGCAGCGACGATGTTTTTGCCGGATCTGGGGCCGATGTTGCTGCGCTCGGGCGCGTTCGTGCAGGCCTGGCGTGCGGAGCTCGAGGCCTTGCCGCTGCGTCCGGAGTCGTTCACCGAGCCCCAGCGGGCGCTCCTCGAGATCGTGCTGGCCGCCTGCGTGCTCGATGGGCAAGCGCTGGCCAGTGGGCAGGCCTATTGCGTCGCCGAGCGTCGTTCTGCCGATCGCACGGCGCTGGCGCTCACCGGCGACCTGCGAGCGGCGTTGTGGGCGCTTGGGCCTCCCGAGGCGACCACGCCGGAAGCACGCGCGTTGGCGTTGGTGCAAACCCCGGCCCTGCTCGAGCTCATCCGCTTCGCCGCCGAGCTGTAACTGGTGTTCTCAGGTCGTTTGCCATCGCTGGGGCCGAGCGAGCTCCATGCTGTGCTGGAGACGGCGAGACTGCGCCGAGATTTTATCGATCTGACCGAGAGCAATCCGACGCGGGTGGATCTGCCGTGGTCGGACGACGCCGAGATCTTGCGTGCGCTGGCCGATCCGGCGTCGCTGCGTTACCAGCCGACGCCAGAAGGACTGCCTGCCGCGCGGCAAGCGGTGGCGGACTATTACCGTCGCTGTCACCGGCAGATTGTCGATCCCGACCGACTGCTGCTGACCGCGTCGACGAGTGAAGCCTATGCGTTTGCCTGGAAGCTGTTGTGCGACCCGGGCGACCGGATCTTGGTTCCAGCACCGAGCTATCCGCTGTTCGAGTCGCTGGCCGGGCTCGAGGGCGTGGGCGTCGACCGTTATCCGCTGCACCACGAGCGCGGCTGGTTCGTCGATTTCGAGCTGCTTGCCGCACAGGTGACGCCACGTACGCGTGCGGTGGTGGTGGTCAACCCCAACAACCCAACCGGCTCTTATCTGAAGGCAGACGAGCGCGAGCGGCTGGTGTCGCTGTGTGCCGAGCACCGGCTGGCCCTCGTCAGCGACGAGGTCTTTGCCGACTACGCCGTAGCGCCGGACGCGACGCGTGTGCCGACGCTCATCGACGAAGCGCGCGTCTTGACCCTGTGCCTGAGTGGCCTATCCAAAGTGGCGGCCTTACCGCAGCTCAAGCTCGGCTGGATGCATGTTCACGGTCCACACAGCGACGAAGCCCTGCTCCGGCTAGAGCACATCGCCGACAGCTATCTGTCGGTCTCGGCCCCTGTCCAACACGCGTTGCCGTCGCTGTTGCGGCTCTCCGACCAGCGACGCCAGCTGCTCGTGCACAGGCTCTCTCAAAACCGCGCCACCTTGGCCGCGCTCACCGCCGACACCGCGCTCACGCTCTTGCCCGCCGAGGGTGGCTGGACGTCCATCTTACGTCTCCCTGCCGCCCACACCGACGCCCTTTGGGCCCGCCATTTCCTCGACGCTGGCGTCTGGGTCCAGCCCGGGTTCTTCTACGATTTTGCCGATGGGGCTTGGGCGGTGCTGTCGTTGCTGTCGCCGCCCGCAGCCTTCCGTATCGGCGTCACACGCCTGGTCGAGGCAACTGTCAGCCGACTTTGATATGGTACCCGCCATGCGCAATGTCCTCCTAGCCGGGCTTCTGCTCGTCTCCGCCACCGCCGTCGCTGACACCCAGACCATCAAGATCGCCACCCTCGCCCCCGACGGCTCGGCGTGGATGAAGCTGTTTCGCGAATACTCCGCCGCCATCGAGAAACGCACCGAAGGCCGCGTGAAGATCAAGTTCTACACCGGCGGCGTGCAAGGCGACGAGCACGACGTCCTCCGCAAGATCCGCATTGGCCAGCTTCAGGGCGCCGCGGTCACCGGCATTGGCCTCTCATCCATCCACCCCGAGGTCCGCGTCCTCGACGCTGCCCGCAACTACAAAGAGCTCGACGCTCTTCGTGCCGGTCTCGGCGAGAGCCTGCGCAAGCGCTTCGAAGATCGCGGCTACATCCTCGCCGCCTGGGGCGACGTTGGCCCGATTCACCTTTTCACCAACAAGCCCGTCAAGACCATGGACGACCTCAAGTCGCTCAAGATCTGGCTGTGGAGTGACGACCCCATCTCGTCGAAGCTCTTCGCGTCGCTGGGCCTGCGCGGCGTGCCGATGGGCGTGCCCGAGGTGCTGCCGGCCTTGACGACTGGACAGGTCGACGCGTTCTTCGGCTCGCCGTTGTCGACGATGGCGCTGCAGTGGGGCTCGCACGCCAAGTTCATGAGCGCCACCAGCATCGGGCAAGCGACCGGCGCCACCATCGTGTCCAAGAAAGCCTGGGACGCCATTGCGCCGGCCGATCAGGCCATCCTGCGCGACGAGGCGGCCAAGATCGAGACGCGCGTCCTGGCCCAGATCCGCGGCGACAACACCGACGCGCTGACGGCCATGAAGAAGCAGGGTCTGCAAGTGATGGAGCTGCCGCCGGCGCTGTTGCAAGAGCTCGACCGTCGTGGCGAGGCCGTGGCGCGCACCGCTGGCAAAGACTTTTCGCCCGAATTCCAGAAGCAGGTCGAGACCATCCTCCTCGACTCGCGCAAAAAATGAAACGTGCTAGCGTTGGCCGCGGAGACTTCACATCATGAAAATTGGCACACGCGGTAAGCTCATCTTCGCCCTGGTGGCGGTGCTCTCGTTGCTGGCTGCCTGGCAGGGCCTGCGCTACTGGTGGTACAAGGCCTACTCCGTCGGTGAGCGCACTGGATTCCTGCGCAAGCTCACCATCAAAGGAACCCCGATGTGTAAGTATGTCGAGGGCGAGATGGCGCTGATTGGCGCGGTGCCGGGCTCGGTGGCGGAAACCTGGACCTTCTCTATCGATGGGACTGGGCAGGACCAGCCGGTGTACAAGAAGCTCGAGGTTGCCTCTCGTAGCGACAAGGTGGTCACGCTGAAATATCGTCAGGATCTCAAGTCCTGGTGGCGCTGCACGCCGCACGAATATTTCGTCACCGACGTGTTGTCGGCTGATCCGCCGCCGGCCGCACCGCCTGCACCAGTTGCCCCCGCAGTCGCGCCGCCGCCAATCGTCCCGCCCAAAACGCCGTAGGTTTCCGATGCGCCGAGCTGTCCTCGCACTCGCCCTGATTTCCTCCACAGCCATCGCCAAAGCGCCTCCGGGCGGCTTCACCGCCGACCTCAGCGTCGGCGTGCAGCTCCCGGCCGCCGACAACGACTACGTCCGTACCACCGACCCCGGGTTTCAATTCGGCCTGCGCGCCGGCTGGGACTTTCACCTCACCAAGATGGTAGGCATCGGCCCCGAGCTCGGCTTCGACGCCGCCGCCGTCACCGCCGACACCAGCACGTTCCAGAACGTCCCCTCGCGGTTCGCGCGCGTCAAGGGACTGTTCGGCGCGCGCTTCGTCCTGCATTTCCCGATCGGGTTCTTCTTCGTGCGCGCGCTCTTCGGCGTCGATCACTCGGAAGGCTACTTCGAGGGGGTTGTGTTCGGCGTGACGCTGCGTAGCAACTGGGCGACGACAGGTTTTGCCTTCGTGCCCGAAACCGGCGTGATGTTCCGCGTCTGGCGCATGCTGCATGTCGGCTTCACGCTGGGCTTTCCCGTCGCCACCAACAAGTACACCACCAATGTGCAAGGCCTCGACAAGTCCTTCAACAGCCTCGACGTCACGCTGCAAGCGACCGTCGGCGTCCATCTCTAGTCAGGAGCTCCATCATGAAGACCAGCTGGACGAAGCTCGACGTTCCCGGTACGCAGAGCGCCATGTCTTGTTACGTGGCGCAGCCCGACGGTGACGGCCCGTTTCCGGCGGTGCTGGTCATCGAGGAAATCTTCGGCATCAACGCCTTCGTCCGCAGCGTGGCCGAACGTTTGGCGACAGAAGGCTATGTCGCCCTGGCGCCCGACATCCATCATCGCGACGGCGCCGGCCTCGATCTCGGCTATGACAAGGACAGCATCGCCATCGGCATGCAGCTCATCCCCAAGCTGACGTTCGAAAACCTGCGCGCCGACCTCGCCGTTGCCGTCGCTGCGTTGCATGGCAACCCCGCCGTCAAAGAAGGCCAGCTCGGCTGCGTCGGCTTCTGCATCGGCGGCCACGTTGCCTATCTGGCTGCGGCCTTGCCCGAGCTCGGCATCAAGGCCTCGGCGTCGTTCTATGGCGGCGGCATCGCCGTCTTCGGTCCCGGCGGCAGCCAGCCCACCGTCGAGCGCACGAGCGGTATCAAGGGCAAGATCTTGTGTCTCTTCGGCGAGGAGGACAAGTCCATCCCGCCCGAGCAAATCGCCATCATCCGCGCCGCGCTCGAGACCTACGGCGTCCGTCACGAGATCGTGGTCTACCCTGGCGCCTTGCACGCGTTTTTCAACGATCAACGCACCGCCAACTACCAACCCGAAACCGCGGCGCTCGCCTGGCTCAAGGTGAAGGAGCTCTTCGCCGCTGAGCTCGCCTAGCCGTGCAATCGCACACCCGCTATTTCACGTTCAATACCCAGAAACGCCGGGAGCTCCGCCGCATCACCGACGAGGCCAAGGCCGTGTGTCGCGAGAGCGCGGTGCAAGAAGGCATGCTCCTCGTGAGCGCGATGCACATCACCGCGGGCGTGTTCGTCAATGACGACGAGCCCGGCCTGCATGCGGATCTCGAGGCCTGGGTGCAGCGGCTCGCACCCGGTCCTGCCGCAGATGACTCAGCCGTCGGGCCCGATTATCAGCATCATCACTCGGGCGAGGACAACGGCGATGCGCATCTCAAGAATCTCTTGATCGGGCATCAAGTCATCATCCCCATCACCAAAGGCGCGCTCGATCTGGGCCCGTGGCAGCAGGTCTTTTATTACGAATTTGACGGCCGACGCCCCAAGCGCCTCGTCATGAAAGTCCTCGGCGAGTAGCATTTCATGACTCTGGGCTGGATCATTGCCGTCGCTGTCTTTGCTGCCTTGTTCGTGACGTATATCGTTTGGCGCATCGTCTCGCGGCGCGGCAATGCCGCCGGCATCGTCACCGGTCGCGGCGCACGTACCTCGCAGATCGGCGGCCTGGTGGTGAACCGGGTCTTCCGGCGCATCTGGCTGCGCCTGCGTCAAACCGTGGCCACGCGGAAACGCAAAGACGAGCTGCAGAAACAGTTTCACATCGCCTCGGCCACCGAGGCTGCGGCGGTGCTCGGCAACATGAAGGGCGTCTTCATGAAGCTCGGCCAGATCGTGAGCTTTGCCAACGACGCCATGCCGCCCGAGGCGCAAGAAGCCATGCGCGCCCTGCAGAAAGACGCGCCGCCGATGTCGTTCGAGCTGGTGCGCGGCGTGGTCGAGTCGCAGCTCGGCCATGATCTCGGCAAGACCTTCAAGCACTTCGACGAAGAGCCCATCGCCGCGGCGTCGATCGGCCAGGTACACAAAGCCGTGCTACTCGATGGTCAGACGGTGGCCGTCAAAGTCCAATATCCGGGCGTCGACACCGCCATCGAAAACGATCTCAAGGCGACCGATCAGCTCGCCTTCATGATCAACGCCGTCAACAAGACCGCCGACATGAGAGCCGTGGTCGCCGAGCTGCGCGACCGGCTGCTCGACGAGCTCGACTACACCAAAGAGGCGCGCAACCAGCAGCTCTTCGGGCGGCTGTGGGCCGGGCATCCATTGATCCGGATTCCGCGCGTGTATCCCGAGCTGAGCCGCAAGAAAATCTTGGTGCAGGAGTTTTGCCGCGGCTTTGGGTTTTACGATTTCTTGAAAGAGTCAAAACCGGCCGAGCGACAAATGGCGGCGTATGCCATCGGCGATTTCGTCTTTGATTCGATGTTCCGATTTCTCGTCTACAACGGCGATCCGCATCCCGGCAATTATCTCTTTCACGAGGACGGGGCGGTCACGTTTCTCGATTTTGGCTGCGTGAAATATTTCACGCCAGCGTTCATGATCGATCTCAAACGCTTCTTCAAATCGATCATTCAAAACGACCGCGTGGTGCATGAGGAATATGCCCACAAGATCGGCCTCATCCTGCCTGGGCATCAATTGTCCGTCGAGGAACGCGACAACATGTGGGAGATGTGGCGTTATAACCTCGAGCCCTATTCCCATGACGGCGAGTTTGTCTTTTCGCCGGAATATATCGCGCGGGCCCGTATCGTGATGGCGCCGGAGCGCGCCCGCCGATTCAATCTGCCGCCCGATCTGATCTTTTTTCTACGCATTACGTTCGGCCTCAATTCGATCAGCCAAAAGCTCGGCGCCAGCGGCAACTTCCGTAAATCGGCGCGACGCTATTTCTTCGACGGACAGCAGGGCCCCGCGCTGTCCGACCTGGGCGTGGTGCTCCCGGCGCAGTTCATGGAATCCAGCGTCTTGCCCGAGACCCAGCCGGCCTGAAGAACCAATCACCGGTCCGTCCGTATATGGGGAATGACACGCCTTGGAATGCTCGAGGATTTGCGCATCGCCACCCCGTGCAGCGCCGACTGGGACGATATGGTGGGCGATGACCGCGCCCGCCTGTGCCGTCAGTGCGACAAGCTGGTGTACAACGTCATCGCCATGACCCGCGTCGAGGCGGAGTCGCTGATCGGTGAACAAGAAGGCGAGGTCTGTGTGCGCCTCTACAGGCGCAAAGATGGCACCGTGCTGACCTCGGATTGCCCGGTCGCTGTGGAGCGCGAGCGCTTTCACCGACGGATGTGGGCTTCGATCTCCAGCGTGGCAGCGTCGGTCGGGCTCCTCATCGGCCTGTGGTCGGGCCGGGCCCGCGCCGACCTGAGCCCTTCGGAAGGCTCAAAAGCGTCGAGCAAACCTGCCGCGCCCTGCGCCGGCCCGGCCAAGCTGCCGCCCAAGCCGCCCAAAGCCGAGCCCAAGATCAAGCCCCAGCCCGTCAAGAAGCAGGCCGAGAAACCGCGCGACAAACGCATTCCGCCCGGTGCTGAGCTGATGATCGGTCAGGGCACCTGAGCGCGAATCACGACGCCGGCGAGCGCATCGATGCCGGCAACGCACCCAGCCGCACCAGCATCCGCCGCACCCACAGATCACGCGATGCAACCACCGCGCGCAAGTCAGCCGGCGGACAGGTGATCACCGCTGCGTACACTGTACGCCGCCCGTTCCATTCGGTCTCACCGACGAGCCAGGCCACACCTCCGCCAGCAGTCCCCGTCTTGCCGCGATACACGGCGCCGTCGCGCACATCGCGCTCGATGATCTTCAGCGCCTGCGTGGCGTTGGCCTGCTTGACCGGCAGGCCGCCCGGTTTGCCGTCGCTGGCCAAGACGAGCTTGCGCAGAAAGTCGACCTGTTCGTCGGCGCTGATGTGCAGGCTCTTCTCCAGCCAGAACTGATCGATGCCGGCAGACATGTCGCGGTCGCCGTAGTCGAACCGCTCGAGCGCCGCCTGCATGCGCACTGGCCCCACCTTGCGTGCCAGCGCCTGGAAATACCAGACCACCGAATCGCGCATCGCCGACGCCAGATCGTGGTCACGGTTCCACTCCGCGCGATCGCGTTTCACACCGTCCCAACGCATCGGCTCTGCAGGCACCACGCCCGTCTCGAGCGACAGCAGCGCGTTGGGAATCTTGAACGTCGACGCCGGCGTGAGACGCGTCGACGCCAGCTTGGGGTTGATCACCGTGCGCCGTCCGTCAGCGAGATCGAGCAACACGAAGGCCGACTGCACCGGCAGCTTGGCGCCCGCGGCATCGAACAACACCGCCTGCGATTTCTCGTCGCTGGGCGTGCGCGGCTGACGATCAAGCACAGTCTCAGCGACGAGCACGCCGGAGAACAGACACAAAAGAACCAACGTTCGCATGGCCCCTTATACGCCGGACGGCCAGCTGCCTCCCTCGACGTCGAGGCTCAGCGTGGCTCGGACGGCGTGATGCGGACGACGACCTTGCCCTGTCCCATGACGTGCACTTCGTCGTCGCTGACGCGCTGAATCTCGGCCTCTTCGGAGACGGCGTCGAAGCCGTCCGGGTAAAGCGCACGCAGGACCTCGATCACCGTGGGGACCTCGAGCGTCGCTTGGTACGTGTACTCGAAGTGTCGCTGTTTTCGATCCCAGCGTAGCCCGATCGGTGTGCCTGCCGTCGCTGCCGGGTGCGGACGCATCAGGCCCTGCAGGCCTCGGCCGCCGTCACGCGTCGCGGCCACGTCTTCTGGCGCAAAGATGGACAGGTCTTCGCCGTTCCAGCCGTCGCCACGACGATGGCTATGGTCGGGCGTGTAGTTCCAGACGGTCGAGCCGACGAGGTGGGTGTCGATGGCGTCGACATACATGCCAAGTGCTTCTTCGGACATGGGGTAGCGCGGTGGACGCTGGCCGGCAAGATCGAAGGGCACGCCGTATTCTCCGACGACGAGTGGCGCTGACGGCATCGCCGCACGGGTGCGCTCTTTGAGGCCGCCGAGCTGCGCCGCAAACATCGCCGCCACCTGGCTGCGGCCGAGCACCGCACGCTTGGTCTCGATATCGACGCTGAAGTCGGGCCGAAAGCTCTTCATGAACAGCGCCATGCCGTCGTACCAGTGGCCGGCATGGATGACAGAGGGGAGGTCGAGTCGCGGGCAAGCGCCAAACGGCTCGCCCTCGACGAACAACAGCGCCGATGGTGACAGCGCCCGCACCGTTGCCGCAAAGCGAGTCACGAACGGCTCGAGCCCGTCGCGCAGAAAATCTACGGAGGCAAAGTGCTTGGGCTGGAGTGCCGTCGGCCGATCTCCATCGAGCCGATAGATGCCTTCCCGCTGCCACGGACAGCCACGCGCATCCCAGGCCGACAGCCGCCGCGGATTGAGCCGCGCCCGACCGGTGAGCGCCGGCCCGTCGGCACCGACGGTAAACTGATCGACGTCGACGCAGGCACCCGCCCCGGCCGCGAGGCTCTCCAGCACGGTCGGGCTCGGCCCGAGCTGCAGTGGCACCCGACTGCGCTCGCCGATGTCGCCGACACCGACCCAGCCCGCGCTCG
>Ga0123336_10001628_pt1 | contig 20485 bp, 18 predicted proteins | sample SSSSmetaG_FD_96466 | JGI IMG/M metagenome (GOLD analysis project Ga0123336, IMG submission 96466) | Glacier valley bacterial and archeal communities from Borup Fiord, Nunavut, Canada, to study Microbial Dark Matter (Phase II) - ​SSSS metaG | ecosystem: Environmental > Aquatic > Freshwater > Ice... | reverse complement strand
TTGCTGCCGGACGTGAACGCGTCGACCCGCACCTTGAAGGCCCGGCTCGAGCTCGTGAACCCGGGTTCACGCCTCGTGCCCGGCATGTCGGTGCAGATGCAGTTCCTGAACGAGCGCACTGACCCGCGTGCCGGGAAGTCGTTGCTGGTCCCCACCGAAGCGGTGATCCAGACCGGCCAGCGCACGGTGGTGATGCTGGCCGAGGAGGGCGGCAGGTTCCGCCCGGTGGAGGTGGACGCCGGCATCGAGAGCGCCGGCCAGACAGAAATCAGGCGTGGCCTGACGCCGGGCCAACGTGTGGTCGTGTCGGCCCAGTTCCTGATCGATTCCGAAGCGAGCCTGAAAGGCGTCGAAGCGCGCTTGAACGGCCAGCCCGTTGCAGGGAGCAAGCCATGATTGCCAGGCTGATCCGCTGGTCGCTCGTCAATCGTTTTCTGGTGCTCCTCGCGACCGTGATGATCGCCGCGTGGGGCGTCTATTCCTTGCAGCGAACACCGCTCGACGCACTGCCCGACCTGTCGGATGTCCAGGTCATCATCCGCACGACTTACCCGGGCCAGGCGCCGCGCATCGTCGAGAACCAGGTAACGTACCCGCTATCCACCACCATGCTGTCGGTGCCGGGTGCCAAGACCGTGCGCGGCTACTCGTTCTTCGGCGACTCGTTCGTCTACGTGCTGTTCGAGGACGGCGTCGACCTGTACTGGGCCCGCTCTCGGGTGCTGGAGTATTTGAACCAGGTGCAGGGTCGATTGCCCGCAGCGGCGAAGGCATCGCTCGGGCCGGACGCCACAGGCGTGGGCTGGATCTACCAGTACGCGCTGGTCGATCGCGGTGGAAAACAGGACGCGGGGCAGTTGCGCGCGTTGCAGGACTGGTTCCTGAAGTACGAGCTGAAGACCGTGCCGAACGTGGCCGAAGTCGCTTCGGTCGGCGGCATGGTGCGGCAGTACCAGATCGTGCTCGACCCCGACAAGCTCGCGTCCTACAACATCCCGCACACCAGGGTGGTCGAGGCGCTGCAGCGGGCCAATCAGGAAGCCGGCGGCTCGGTGATCGAACTCGGCGAGGCCGAGTACATGGTGCGCGCCTCGGGCTACCTGCAAGGGCTGGACGACTTCCGCAAGGTGCCGTTGATGACGACCGCGGCCGGCGTGTCGGTGCGCCTCGGCGACGTGGCGCGGGTGCAGATCGGCCCGGAGATGCGGCGCGGCATCGGCGAGCTCGACGGCGAGGGCGAAGCGACCGGCGGCGTGATCGTGATGCGCTCGGGCAAGAACGCGCTGGAGACGATCGCCGCCGTCAAGGCGAAGCTCAAGACCTTGCAGGCCAGCCTGCCTCAGGGCGTCGAGATCGTGCCGGTCTACGACCGTTCCAGCCTGATCGAACGCGCGGTCGAGAACCTGACCCACAAGCTCGGCGAAGAGTTCCTGGTCGTCGCGGTGGTGTGTTTCATCTTCCTGTTCCACCTGCGCTCGGCGCTGGTCGCGATCATCTCGCTGCCGCTGGGCATCCTGGCCGCGTTCATCGTGATGCGCTACCAGGGCGTCAACGCCAACATCATGTCGCTCGGTGGCATTGCGATTGCCATCGGCGCGATGGTCGATGCGGCGGTCGTGATGATCGAGAACGCCCACAAGCATCTCGAACGTTGGGGGCACGCTCACCCCGATGCGAAGCTCGAAGGCGAAGCGCGCTGGAGCGTGATCGGCGACGCCGCCGCCGAGGTCGGGCCGGCGCTGTTCTTCTCGCTCCTGATCATCACGCTGTCGTTCATTCCGGTGTTCACGCTGGAGGCGCAGGAGTGGCGCTTGTTCGCGCCACTGGCCTTCACGAAGACCTATGCGATGGCGGCAGCGGCCGGCTTGTCGGTCACGTTGATCCCGGTGCTGATGGGCTACCTGATTCGCGGCCGAATCCCGGACGAGAAGAGCAACCCGTTGAACCGGATGCTGATAGCGGCTTACCGACCGCTGCTGAACGTGGCGCTGCGAGCGCCAAAGCTGACGCTGGTGCTTGCCGGCGTGTTGCTGGTGTTGAGCCTGTGGCCGTTGCAGCACATCGGCGGCGAGTTCATGCCGCGGCTCGATGAAGGCGACTTGCTGTACATGCCTTCCGCCTTGCCGGGCCTGGCAGTCGGCAAGGCGGCCGAGTTGCTGCAGCAGACCGATCGCCTCATCAAGACCGTGCCCGAAGTGCTGAGCGTGTACGGCAAGGCCGGCCGTGCCGAGACGGCCACCGATCCGGCGCCGATGGAGATGTTCGAGACCACCATCCAGTTCAAGCCGAAGAGCGAATGGCGCCCCGGCATGACGCAGGACAAGCTGGTTGATGAACTCGACCGCATCGTGAAGGTGCCGGGCATCGCCAACATCTGGGTGCCGCCGATCCGCAACCGCATCGACATGCTGGCCACAGGCATCAAGAGCCCGGTGGGCGTCAAGGTGGCGGGCGCCGACTTGGCCGTGATCGACCGTGTGACCGGCGAGATCGAGATGGCGCTGAAGCCCGTGCCCGGGGTCAGCAGTGCGCTCGCCGAGCGCTTGACGGGCGGGCGCTACGTGGATGTGAACATTCGCCGCGACGACGCCGCCCGCTTCGGCATGAACATCGCCGACGTGCAATCGGTGATCGCCTCGGCGGTCGGTGGCGAAAACGTGGGCGAAACGGTGGAAGGTTTGCAGCGCTTTCCGATCAGCGTGCGCTACCCGCGCGAGATGCGTGACTCGCTGGCGAAGCTGCGCAGCCTGCCCATCGTCAACGAACGCGGGGCGCGGCTGGTGCTGTCGGACGTGGCCGACCTCCGCATCACCGATGGCCCGCCAATGCTGCGCAGCGAGAACGCGCGGCTGTCGGGCTGGGTCTACGTCGACATCCGCGGGCGGGACCTGCTGGGCGCCGTGCACGACATGCAGCGCGCAGTCGCGAAGGACGTGAAGCTGCCGCCGGGCTATTCGATCAGCTGGTCGGGCCAGTTCGAATTCCTGGAGCGCGCGACCGCCAAGCTGAAGGTGGTCGTGCCATTTACGTTGCTGATCATCTTCGTGCTGCTGTACCTGACGTTTGCAGCCTTCGACGAGGCCTTGCTGATCATGGTGGCGCTGCCGTTCGCGCTGCTCGGTGGTATCTGGCTGCTGTACCTGCTCGGCTACAACCTGTCGGTGGCGGGCGCGGTGGGCTTCATCGCGCTGGCAGGTGTCTCTGCCGAGTTCGGCGTGATCATGCTGCTCTACCTGAAGAGCGCGTGGAGCGAACGCATCGCGCAGGGCAAGACCAGCACCGAAGACCTGCTCGACGCGATCCGCAAAGGCGCGGTGCTTCGGGTGCGGCCCAAGGCAATGACGGTGGCCGTGATCCTGGCCGGCCTGCTGCCCATCATGTGGGGCAGCGGCACGGGCAGCGAAGTGATGCAGCGCATTGCCGCGCCGATGGTCGGCGGCATGATCACCGCACCGCTGCTGTCGATGTTTGTGATTCCTGCGGCTTACCTGCTGATGCGCCGGCCGCGTCGGGTGCCGGTGCGTTAGCCGGGCGGCGCGTTCGAGAAGGCGGAACGGTCGCTCATGCGATCGGCTGTCAATGCCGGTGCGCGTGGTGCGCGTCGGGAACGTGCGCGTGAGCATGCCGCACCGGTTCGTGCCCGTGCCGGTGGCTGTGCGCACCTTCGGGCATCGGTTCGTGCATGTGCCCGTGGTGCCCGTCGTCATGATGGTGCGCGTGCTCGTGCTCCCCGGCCTCATGCTCATGCTCGTGCCCGTGTGACTCGGCCAGGTGCAGGGCAACACCGGCCAGCATCAGCGTCCCGCCGGCGGCCATGCCCCAACTCGCCGAACGGTCACCCAGCACGATGGCCAGCAGCGCGCCGATGAACGGCGCGAAGGCGAACACCGACCCCGTGCGGGCGGCGCCGAACGCACGTTGTGCCAGCAGGTACAGGCGCAGGCTCAGACCATAGCCCCCGGCACCGATGGCCAGCAGCGCGAGCGCCGCGCCCACACCCGGCCATGACTCGTGGGCGGCGACAGCAAGTGCGGCCGTGGTCGCCGCGCCGAGAAGCGACTTGCAGAGCACGACCTGGCCCGGGTCGCGTTCCGCCAGTGCCCGCGACAAGGTGTTGTCCAGCCCCCAGGCGGCGGTGGCCGCCAGAACGGCGAGCAGGCCGAGCAACTGTGCCCCGCCGCTCATTCCGCGATCGACCACCAGCACCACCCCGCCGGCAAGCAACAGCAGCATGGCGGTCCAGACCCGTGCGTCCATCACCTCGCGGTAGAGCATCCGAGCCAGCACGACCGTGAACAAGGCTTCGAGTGCCAGCATCAGCGACCCGCTGGCGCCGCTGGTGTGCTGCAGGCCCCAGGCCAGCGCCACCGGGCCGATGGCGGCCCCGAACAAGGCCATCCAGGCCAGGCGGGGAAGGTCGCCACGGCGCACTGCGGCCTCGCGCTCGACAGGCTCGCGCAGCAAGGCGCCGATCAACGCGGCACCAAAGTACAGCAGGGCGGCGGTTGTGAACGCGCCGAGACCGGCACCGGCACGCTGGACGAGCGGCGTGCTGATGCCGAACAGCGCCGCCGCCAGCAAGGCCAACACGCCACCGCGCAAGGCAGGCATCTCGGTGATCTTCATCGGCGCAGATTGTCGCCGCGTCCAAGCCATTCTGTGACGAATTGATTGCCCGGCTCTGTGCGCCAGCGTACAGACGGCCACCGCAAAGCCTGTAAGAGTTTGTTGTGTTCCGAAGACGCGCGGCGACAATGAATGTTGGCGACGGAGACTGTCTGTTGACGGCGCTGTGACCGCAGTTCCCATTCCGGATCGTGCTATGCCCTGCCGGGAATCAGTCATGCACAGCGCAAGAAATGGTTCCACCCTGGCCATCGAAACGGGCGAGGCGAGCGGCCTCGCCGAAACCGAGCGCCAGGAAGGCTTGCTCAAGACCTGGGCGCTGCAGAACGCCATCTTCAACAGCGCGAATTTCTCCAGCATTGCCACCGACGCGAACGGCGTCATTCAAATCTTCAACGTCGGTGCCGAGCGCATGCTGGGCTACACCGCAGCCGAGGTGATCAACACGATCACACCGGCCGACATTTCCGACCCTCAGGAAGTGATTGCACGCGCGCACGCACTCAGCGCCGAGTTGCTGACACCGATTGCGCCGGGGTTCGAGGCCTTGGTCTTCAAGGCGTCCCGCGGCATCGAAGACATCTACGAGCTGACCTACATCCGCAAGGACGGCAGCCGCTTGCCCGGGGTCGTGTCCGTCACGGCCCTGCGCGACGCCGAAGACGCCATCATCGGCTACCTGCTGATCGGCACCGACAACACCGCGCGTAAGCTGGCTGAAGAAGCGCTGTTGCAGGCTGGCGCGTTGCAGAGCGCCATTTTCAACAGCGCGAATTTCTCTAGCATCGCCACCGACGCGAACGGCGTGATCCAGTTGTTCAACGTGGGCGCCGAGCGCATGCTGGGCTACGCCGCCGCCGACGTGACGAACAAGATCACCCCCGCCGACATTTCGGACCCGCAGGAGCTGATCACGCGCGCAAAGGCATTGAGCTTCGAATTGGGGACCGAGATCACGCCGGGCTTCGATGCGCTGGTGTTCAAGGCGTCGCGCGGCATCGAAGACATCTACGAGTTGACCTATGTCCGCAAGGACGCCAGCCGCCTGCCGGCTGTGGTGTCGGTCACGGCCCTGCGCGATGTACGCGAGGCCATCATCGGCTACCTGCTGATCGGCACCGACAACACCGCCCGCAAACAGGCCGAAGAGGCGCGCCAAGAGCTGAACGCGGCGCTGCAGCGCGCCAAGCTGGTGGCCGAAAAGGCCAACCTCGCCAAGTCGGACTTCCTGTCCAGCATGAGCCACGAGTTGCGCTCGCCGCTCAATGCGATTCTGGGTTTCGCCCAGCTGCTCGAGTCGGGCATGCCGGTGCCAACGTCGAGCCAGAAAGAGAGCGTCGACCAGATTCTTCAAGCCGGCTGGTACCTGCTGGAACTGATCAACGAGATCCTCGATCTGGCTTTGATCGAGTCGGGCAAGTTGGAGCTTTCGCCGGAATGCGTCTCGTTGAACGAAGTGCTGAACGACTGCCACGCCATGACCGAGCCGCAGGCGCACAAGAGTGGCATCCGGGTGAGCTTCTCCGGTTGCGACGAGCCCCACTTCGTCAAGGCCGAACGAACCCGGGTCAAGCAGATCTTCGTCAACCTGCTCTCCAACGCCATCAAGTACAACCGCCTGGGAGGCACGGTCGAAGTCAGTTGCAGCGCGCGCACGCCGCAGCGCACCCGCATCAGCTTTCGCGATACCGGCGAGGGCTTGTCCGCCGAGAAGCTGACGCAACTTTTCCAGCCGTTCAACCGCCTCGGGCAGGAAATGGGCAGCGAAGAGGGCACCGGCATCGGGCTCGTGGTGAGCAAGCGCCTGGCCGAACTGATGGGGGGCGACATCGGTGCGGAAAGCAGCGTCGGCGTCGGCAGCGTGTTCTGGGTCGAACTGAATTCGACCCACCCGCAGGCGCTGAGCGCCGAGACCATCGATTTCATGGCTGCGCCCCCGGCCGAGGTTCGAAGCGGTGCGCAGATCTACACCTTGCTCTGTGTCGAAGACAACCCGGCCAACCTGATGCTGATCGAGAGGCTCATCGGGCGCCGCCACGACATCCGCCTGATCAGTGCCAGAGACGGCAACATTGGTGTCGAGATGGCCCGGGCCGCGAAACCCGATGTGATTCTGATGGACATCAACCTGCCCGGAATCAGTGGCATCAAGGCACTGAAGACCCTGGCCGACGACCCCGCCACGGCCTCGATTCCCGTGATCGCACTCAGTGCGAACGCCATGCCGCACGACATTGAGAAAGGGCTGGAAGCGGGCTTCTTTCGCTACCTCACCAAGCCGATCAAGGTGGGCGAGTTCATGGAAACACTGGACGACGCCCTGCGGCTTTCGGGTGCCGAATCACTTCTTGCCGATGCCCAGGAGAACCCATGATGTTGAGCGCACCCGACATTCTCAATGCCAGCATCCTGATCGTCGACGACCAGGAGGCCAACGTGACACTGCTCGCGCGTTTGCTGGGTGAGGCCGGCTATGCCAACGTGACCTCGACGATGCTTTCGCACGAAGTTGCGGCGCTGCACCGCAAGAACCACTACGACCTGATCCTGCTCGACCTGCAGATGCCGGGCATGGACGGCTTCGAGGTGATGGAAGGCCTCAAGGGCGACGCCGCCGACAGCTACCTCCCGGTGGTTGTGCTCACGGCCCAGCCCGGGCACAAACTGCGCGCATTGCAGGCTGGCGCCAAAGACTTCATCAGCAAGCCCTTCGACCTGGTCGAGGTCAAGACGCGCATCCACAACATGCTCGAAGTGCGGCTCCTGTACAAACAGCTCGAGCGCTACAACGACGTGCTGGAACAAACGGTGCGTGAGCGCACCGCTGAATTGCGCGAGAGCGAGCTTCGATTTCGCCGCCTGACGGAGCTGGCCTCCGACTGGTATTGGGAACAGAACGAAAGCGGCAATTTCACCCAGGTTTCCGGCCCGGCCCTGGAGATGGTGGGCATCGGCATGCCGGCGTTTCTGGGCGAAGCAAACGGCGGCGGCGACACGGGCTGGAACGAATCGGAGCGTGCGCTGCTGCAGGCGAAGATCGCAGCCCGGGAGCCCTTCCTCGACTTCGCCTTCAGCCGCGTCAACGCCGATGGCTCGGAGCAGCAGTTCCGGGTCAGCGGTGAACCGATGTTCAACGATTCCGGCCGCTTCACCGGTTATCGCGGAATCGGCGTCGAGGTCACGCGCAAGCCGCGCGCGTATGAGCAATGCGAGCAGTGAAGCCTTCAACGCACAGCCCCGCTCAGAACCACCCTCTGGCCGCGCCTTCTGGCCGGTGAACTGCAGCCCTTTCAACGCGCCGGCTGATCCGCATTCTTCGGATTTGCAGCAGCGGGAGTCGATGCCCGCCAGCGCTCGGCGGCTTGCGCGCAATGGCGTGACAGCTGTTCCATCACGGCCTGCACCGCACGGTTGGCCGCGATCACGCCGCCGTAGGGATCTTCGCTCGCGGACGCGGCGGTCTCGTCAAATTCGCGCCACGAGATGACTTGCCGGGTCGCGTTGTCCGAGAGCGTGGCCCGCAAGGTGAAGCGCACGCGGCTCGGCCCGCCACCGAACTCTTGCTGAAGCCGTATCACCTCTGTGTCGAGCCGCAGGTCGCCCGCAATGCCGCTGGTCGCTGAGCTGATCGCGCGGAAGCCCCCGGTCTTCCCGACGGCCGAGACGATCAGCGGCGCGAGCATGCGCGCTGGTGTGTCGACCCAGTCGCTGTGCGCAAAGTGCTCGAGCTGGTGCGCGACCCGCACATAGACGATGTGCTGGCTGTCGTATCCGGGCGCGGCACGCGTCGGGTTGACGAGCAGCGTGGGCGCCGTCTCCTCGGTGGGCACAGGGGGAGTCGCCGACGGCTCGCTCCGCGCGCTGTCCAGGGCGTAGACCAACGCTGGCGCGGCCGCCTTCGGAAGCAGGCTGCTGCAGCCGCTGGCGAGCACCAGGCCCAGCGCCGCCGCAAGACGGGCGAAGGGAAGGAACCATCGCATGGCGTTCGGCTTGCTCATCGCGGCACGCCCTCCGTGGGTGTTTCTCCAGGCCCGTCGGGCACGGGCTTTCGGCCCCGCAGCAGGCCGGCCGGGTCGCGTGCGGTCTGCTCGCTGAGCCGCCGCAGCGAGTTCGACAGGTCGTTCAGTTCGCCAAGCAGCCGCTGCACCTCGGGCAAGGTGTCGGCAGTGAAGCGGTGCGCGTCGGAGCCGACGACACTCACCGCCTTCGCGGCGCTCGCGCCCGCCTGGGACACATCGTTCCCCATCTTGTCCACCGATTCGGCCGCACGGCCGATCCGGTCGATCACCGGGCCAAGTTGGGCTGTCGCGCGCGCGCTGTTGTCGGCGGTCTTCGATGCATTCACGATGCCCGTGTCGATCACGCCCTTGCGCGCTGCGATCGTGTGGGCCAGGGTGGTGATGTCGGCGAGCGTGCTCTTCAGTGCGGCGCGGTTCTCGTCGCTGAGCAAGGCGTCGATGTTGCTGGACGTGCGGTCCAGCTTCGCCAGCACGCTCGAGAGCACGTTCTCCAACCGGGCGCTGAGGGAAGGCTTGGTGCGGATCACCGGGTACGGCTCCTGCGGGCCTGTCTGCAGTGGAGGCGAGTCCTTGCTGCCGCCGCCGAGTTCGACATACGCGATGCCGGTCAACCCCTGCGTCTTCAGCACGGCCACGGTGTCCACCTTGATCGGCGTGCCGCGTTCGATCGCGAAGGTCAGCCGCACGCGCTCCGGGTTCGCCGCGTCGAGGCGAATGTCGCTCACCTTGCCGACTTCGACGCCGTTGTACTTCACCGGTGCGTTCAGGCTCAGCCCGGCGACCGACTCTTCCTCGATCGCCAGGTACGGGTCGAACTTCTTCTGCAGGGTGCCGCCCGAGGCGATCCACAGCACGCCGCCGATCAGCACTGCCCCCAGCAAGAGCACGAACGCACCGACGAGCGCGTAGTTCACTTTGGTTTCGATGGGGCGCTCCTGTTCTCTGCAGGCGCCGCCGTGGCAACGAGCCTTTGGCTTTGCTCCTGCGCGGCGCGTCCGCGCGGGCCGTCGAAGAACTGGCGGATCGCCGGCGTGTCCATGCGCGAGAGCTCGGTCATCGAGCCCACCCCCTGTACCTTGCCGTCGGCGAGCACGGCCACCCGGTCGGCCACCTGCCACAGCAGGTCGAGGTCGTGCGTGATCATGAAGATGGTCAGGCCGAACAGGTCGCGCAACTTGAGCACGAGGTCGTCGACGCCTTCGGCGCTCACCGGGTCGAGGCCGGCCGTGGGCTCGTCGAGGAACAGCACTTCCGGGTCGAGCGCCAGCGCGCGGGCCAGCGAGGCGCGTTTCATCATGCCGCCGCTCAGCTCCGACGGGTACTGCGCGCCGACCTCGGCCGTGAGGCCGGTCATCGCCAGCTTGGCCATCGCGATCTCGTCGATCAAGGCGTCGTCCAGGCCGGTGTGTTCGCGCAGCGGCAGGCCGATGTTCTCTTTCACGGTCAACGCACCGAACAGGCCGCCGTGCTGGAACATCACGCCCCAGCGCTGGCGCAATGCCAGGCCGTCGTCCTCAGCGAGTTTGTCCAACTCGGCACCGAGCACCCGGATCGACCCGGAGTCGGGCCGGTGCAGCAGGATGATCTCGCGCAGCAAGGTCGACTTGCCCGAGCCGCTGCCGCCGATCAGCGCGAAGATCTCGGCGCGGCCGACCACGAAGCTGACTTCGGTGTGCACCACATGGTCACCGAAGCGCGTCGACACCTTGTCGACCTCGATGGCGGGTTCGCTGGCCTGCGCGTGGGGTGGCATGTCAGAGGTCCAGCGCGCTGAAGGCGATCGAGAACAACGCGTCGGCAACGATCACGAGGAAGATCGACTGGACGACGCTGCGCGTGGTCTGGCGGCCGACGCTGTCGGCGCCGCCCTTGGTGCGAAAGCCCTGGTAGCAGCCGGTCACGGCGATGATTGCAGCGAACACCGGCGCCTTGCCGATGCCGGTGAGGGCCGTGGACGTGACGACCGCCTTCACGAAACGATCGAGGAACTCGGTGTAGCCCACGCCGAGTTGCTGGCGCGCCATGATCATGCCGCCCAGCACGCCGAGCACATCGGCGAACACGGTCAGCAGCGGCAGCGCGATCACGAGGGCGATGAGCTTCGGCAGCACCAGCATCTCCTGCGGCTCGATGCCGATCGTTCGCATGGCGTCGATCTCTTCAGTCACGGCCATCGTGCCGATCTGCGCCGCGTATGCCGAGCCGGACCGCCCGGCGACGATGATCGCAGTGATCAGCGGCGCGAATTCGCGCAGCATCGACACGCCCACCAGGTCGGCGACGAAGATGTTGGCGCCGTACTGCCGGAGCTGGTCGGCACCCTGGTAGGCCACCACCACCCCGAGCAGGAACGACAGCAGCCCGACGATCGGCAATGCGTCGAAGCCGGCGCTGCGGATGTTGAAGAGCACCGGGCGCCACCGCAACCGCACGGGGTGCACCACGCAGCGGGCGAGAGAGGCCGCGATTTCGCCAACGAAGGCCAGCATCGCGAACGCTTCTTCGACGGCGGTGGCGGTGGCGTGGCCCACGCGCTCGAACACGTTCTGCGCCGGTGGCGCGGCGGGTGCCGGGTGTGCGGCCTGGTCGGAAAACGCCACCGCCACGGTGTCCATCAGCCGAGCGAACGGGGGGCGCAGGCCACTCACGGCGAGAGGGGCACCCTCGCCGCGCATTCGCCCCAGCAGCCGTTGCAGCACCCAGGCCCCGGCGGTATCGAGCGCCTCGACCCCTGCGCCATCGACAACGGCCTCGGCCCCTGCAAGAACGCTCGCGGTTCGCAGGCGCTGTTCGATGTCGCCCATCCCGCGCGCTGTCCAGCCCCCTGTCAGCACGATGCTCTGCGGTGACGCTTGGGAGAATGCTGCAGGTTCAACCGACATCGGTTTCATGGCCATGGCATGCGCGGCATCTAGTCCAGCAGTACCAGGTGCCCGCTGTCCTCGGCACTTGCCAACTCCTCGACAGGCAGTGCCGCAGAGTTCTGGCCTTGCGCACCCCAGATGATGTCGACCAGCGGCCCGTCGCCTCGTTCGACGAGGCAGGGACCCAGCGGAATGTTGTGTTGCCGGCCGCCTTTGCCGAGGTAGGCCACCGGCCCCGTGATCCGTGCGCTGCGTGTCGTGGTTGTCATGGCCTGGATGGTGGCGCAGTCGGCTGCGCTGTTCTGTTCGTCAGCGCACGCAGAGGTGCCGCCGCTGCTGACTCCCGGTTTCTCAGGCCAGCACGGCCGGCACTGGCCTGCGCATCGAGAAGGGCAGGGTCAACCCGAAAACCTCCACCGCTTGATTCAGGAAGGCCTGCAGCGCGAAGCGTTCGCAGCGGCGACCGGCTTCCACCCAGTGGGCCTTGTCGCTCGCCGCCGTGCCGCAAGCAGGTGCGTCCGTGCGTTGGCGAACGCAGGCGCGGCGTAGCGCGAGAGCGCGCCAGCGCACAGACTTTGCCCGGTGCGTCGCGCACGCTGCGCAGATCCAGCCAACGTGGTGCGGCCCGCACTTCAGCGCTTTCACCCACCGTCACAGGAGACGTTCATGAGCCCATACCCCATTGCCGTTATCGTCGGCAGCCTGCGCAGAGAGTCGTTCAACCGCAAACTTGCCGACGCCATCGTGAAACTGGCGCCGCCCGAGTTTTCGTTCAAGCAGGTGCAGATCGGCGACCTGCCGCTCTACAACCAGGACGACGATGCGAACCAGGCCGCTTCGGTGAAGCGGCTCAAGGCCGAGATCGGTGCAGCGCGCGGGCTGCTTTTCGTCACCGCCGAATACAACCGCTCGATGCCCGGTGTTCTGAAGAACGCCATCGACCACGCCTCACGCCCCTACGGCCAGAGCGCCTGGGCGGGCAAGCCTGCCGGTGTGCTGGGCGTGTCGGTCGGCGCCATCGGCACGGCCATGGCGCAGCAGCACTTGCGCAACGTGCTCGCCTATCTCGACGTGCCGACACTGGACCAGCCCGAAGCCTTCGTCCAGGCCAAGGACGGGCTGTTCGACGCTGCCGGCAACATCGGTGCAGACAGCAAGAAGTTCCTGCAGAGCTGGATGGACCACTATGTCGCGTGGGTGAAGAAGCACGCGGGCTGACCGGGGACACCGCTCACGTTGCTGCCTCTGGCACTGAATAGAGGTGCCGACGCGACAACGGCAGCGATGCAGCCCCAGCGGCGCGCTTGGACGCGAGCAACTGGTAGACCCCGATCTCGCCGGATTCGAACTCGAGCGCGCAGGCGGCCATGTACAGGCGCCAGACGCGCCAGGTCGACTCGTTGACGTACTGCAAGGCCTGCGCATGGTGCTGCTCCAGCCGTGCGACCCAGTGCCGCAGCGTGAGCGCGTAGTGAGGCCGCAGCGCTTCCACGTCGGCAATCTCGAAGCCGGCGCGCTCCATGCCGCGCTGGATGTGGCTGACCGTGTCGAGCTCGCCGTCAGGAAAGATGTATCGGTTGATGAACTCGGTCGACAAGGTCTTCTTGTCCCAACCTTCCATGTAGTGCGTGATGCCGTGGTTCAGAAACAGGCCGGCGGGTTTGAGCAGGCGCTGCACCGTCGAGAAGTAGACCGGCAGGTTCTTGAGTCCCACGTGCTCGAACATGCCCACGCTCGCAACCTTGTCGTAGAGCGCTTCGCCAGGCAGGTCGCGGTAGTCCTGCAGGGCGACCGTCACCCGGCCTTCGAGACCGGCCTGCGCGATGCGCTCGCGCGCGAACGCCAGTTGGCGCTGGCTGAGCGTGACGCCGTGCGCCCGCACGCCATGGTGTTGCGCCGCATGGATGAGCAGGGCGCCCCAGCCGCAGCCGATGTCGAGAAACTCTTCACCGGGCTTGAGCAACAGCTTGCGGCAGATGTGTTCGAGCTTTGCATGCTGGGCCTGCTCAAGGCTGTGGTCGCCCTGCTCGAAGTAGGCGCATGAATACACCATGGCCCTGTCGAGCCACAAGGCATAGAAATCGTTGGACACGTCGTAGTGGAACTGGATCGCTTCGCTGTTCTCGGTTCGTGAATGCTGTTTGACGGCACGCGCATTCAGCGTGGTTCGCTGCGCAGCCGCGCCGACCGAGCTGCGCGCGATGATCTGCAGTCGCAACGCCGGCAGCAGGACGCCCAGGCGGTCGCGCCACGACATGCGAATCGTGTCCAGGTGGTCCTTCAGGTGCAGCGCGGCGAAGAAGTCGCCTTCGATATCGATGTCGCCCCGGAAGAAGGCTTCAGCCAGGCGAAGTCGATCACGGCCCATCACGATGGAACAGATGACCGCCGGGTGGTGAAGCACCAGGGTGAAGCGCGGGTCGGCCCGTTCTTGATCGCGGCTGCCCAGCCTGAGCGTGACGCCGTTCCACAAGCGCACGCCGATGCTGCCTTCAAAGTGTCGAAACAGGCGTTGCAACAACTCCTTGGTTTCATCGATACCGGCGTCTGGCGACACCGACGACTCGCGCAGTGTGTCGGGCTCGTGACCGGCGAGTTGTGCCAGCGTGGCAGACAGCGAGGCTGGCTTGGACGCGTCCATTGGCGTGCTCATTTCGATTCGGTAGATTGCATGACGCCTCTTTCGCGGTGACCGAAATTCCAGCGTAGGCGCGTGACGGGCCGTGGTCAGTGCGTTGGCGAACACAGACGCAGATTCGGTGCTCGGCCCGCGGCGAAACGAACCACGCCGGCCCATGCCGGCCGCTCGATCTGCGCGCAAGGTGCGCCAACGCACAGACGCGGCATGCATCGATCTCATCCAATGACTCTGTGCGCGCTGTGCTCCGACGCACCTTCATTGACCGATGGAATCAACATGCAAACAGATCACTCGCCCGCCTATGTGTTCGAGACACGGGCCGATGCGGAAGAAGCCATTCAATTGTTGAGCCGTTCAGGCTTCGACATGAAGAAGCTGTCGCTGCTCGGCAAGGGCTATCACAGCGAAGAACACCCGGTCGGCTTCTACTCCGTGGGTGACAAGATCAAGGCCTGGGGTGGAACCGGCGCTTTCTGGGGTGGCATCTGGGGCATGCTGATGGCGCCTGCCGTCTTCTTCCTTCCGGGGGTGGGCGTGGTCGCGATGGCCGGCCCCGTGGTGGCGGCACTCGTGGGCGCGCTCGAGGGCGCCGTGCTGGTCGGTACCGTGTCTGCCATGGGCGCGGCGCTCAGCGAGGTCGGTGTTCCCAAGGACCAGGTGATCAAGTACGAAACCGCGCTCAAAGTAGACAAGTACGTTCTTCTTGTTCAAGGCAATGCCGAGGATCAGGCCAAGGCGCGGTCCGTTCTGGCCAACTCCAAAGCGTTGGCCGCAGCGTAACAACCGCCAACCGGACCTGGGCCAGAACCCGTGAACCGTGACGCGCTGGTGAAAACGGCCCGCGCGATGGTCGCCGAGGGCAAGGGCTTGCTGGCCATGGACGAGAGCAATGGCACCTGCAACCAACGCTTCGCGCGCCTCGGTGTGGCGCAGACCCCCGAGGCACGCCGCGACTGGCGTGAGCTGATACTGGCCACGCCCGGCCTCGCCGAGTGCATCAGCGGCGTGATCCTGTATGACGAGACGATTCGCCAGGCCCAGGCGGACGGCACGCCATTCGTCAAGCTGCTGGCCGACACCGGTATCCTGATCGGCATCAAGGTCGACATCGGCGCAAAGGACCTGGCGGCCCACCCGGGCGAGAAGGTGACCGAAGGTCTCGATGGCTTGCGCGAGCGGCTGGTGGGCTACTTCGAGACGGGGGCCCGCTTCGCCAAGTGGCGCGCGGTCATCAAGATCGGCGCTGCGAATCAGGTGTTTCCGAGCCCGGCCTGCATCGAGGCCAACGCCCATGCGCTCGCGCGCTACGCCGCCCTGTGCCAGGAGGCCGGCCTGGTGCCCATCGTCGAGCCCGAAGTGCTGATGGATGGCAGCCACACGCTGCAGCGCTGCGCCGAAGTGACCGAAGCGGTCCTGCGCGCGGTCTTCGCGCAGATCGCCGATCAAGGGGTGCTTCTGGAAGCGATGATCCTGAAGCCGAACATGGTACTGGCCGGCTCCGACAATGGCGGGAAGAACAGCGCGGCCGAAGTGGCAGAGGCCACCGTGCAATGCCTGCTGCGTTCGGTACCGGCGGCCGTGCCGGGCATCGCATTCCTGTCCGGCGGGCAGTCGGGCGAGACGGCCTCGGCCCACCTGAACGCGATGCATGCCCGATGCGCTGCGTCGGGCTCACCCGGCGCGCACGCTGCGCCGTGGCCGCTGACGTTTTCGTTCGCTCGCGCCATCCAGTATCCGGCGCTCGATATCTGGGCGGGCCAGGCCCCCAACCGTGAGGCAGCGCAACGCGCGTTGATGCACCGGGCGCGTTGCAATTGCGCGGCCTTGCGCGGTGAATACGACGCGGCGATGGAGTCGGCTTGAATCCGCTGCTGCGGGTCCACTTCATCCGCCACGGTGAAACCGCGTTGTCGCTCACCGGCTAGCACACCTGGCGAACCGACTTGCCCTTGTCTTCGGTGCAGCCGCCGTGAGCGATGCGAAACTGGCCGAGGGATTACGGCGACTACGAAGGAATGCGCACGTCCGAGATTCGCCTGCTGCACCCCGACTGGGATATCTGGCGCGACGGCTGCCCGGGGGGCGACCAGCCCGAAGAGGCCTCGAAGCGGGCCGACCGGCTCATCGAATAACTTCTCGCCTTCAGCTCAACGTGCTGCTCTTCTCGCATGGGCAGTTCGGGCGTGTTCTGGCAACCCGGTGGATCGGGTTGCCGGCATTCCAGGGCCAACCCTTCACAGTCGATCCGGCATCGATCGGGCGGGTCCGTGTGTTCGCACGCGATGTCTTCGCAACAGCAACTCGGCACGACCCGTTGTCTTGCTAGCCCCCGTACGCGCTGAGCTCGCAGGTGCGCGCTTCGAGTCTTTGGCGGTCGAGAACCGCGACGTGTCCGCGCCTGTAGCGGATCACCCCCGCGTGTTGCAGTTTGTGCGCGGCCGCAGTCACCCCTTCACGGCGCACGCCGAGCAGGCCTGCGGCGAGTTCCTGCGTCATGGCCAGCTCGCCGCTCGGCAAGCGGTCGAGCCCCATCAGCAAGCGCCGGCAATACAACTGGTCGATCGAGTGGTAGCGGTTGCATGCTGCGGTCTGCGCCACCTGGTTCATCATCGCCAGGGCGTAGCGCAGCAGGACTTTGAGCACCGGGCCGGGTGTTGCGGTCTCGTTCTTCAACAACTGCGCACGCAGCCTGTAGCCATGGCCTGCGGTTTGGACGACCGCCTGCCCCGACGTGGTATCACCGCCCAGGAACAGCGGGATCCCGACCACGCCCTCGTTGCCCACCACGGTGGTCTCGGTGGAGGCGCCCGCGAACGTCGTGTACAGGAGTGACACGATGGCGGTCGTCGGGAAATAGGCGTACTCCTGCGTGCCCCCTGATCGGAACAGCACCTGGGCGAGCGGCATTTCGACGTGCTCGAGGGCCGGTCGCCAGCGCTCGAGTTGGGGCGCGCTGAACGCTGCGAGCAAGCGGTTCTGGCGCGGGTCGGGTAGACGACATGCTGCTTTGTTCATGAGACTCTCGGTACATACATCGAGACTCATCTTCGGGCCGTGCCCCGGGGGCACAAAGGGGTGACGAACGCGCCTCTGTGTAGTCGATGTCCGACCCGACCCGACCCGACCCGACCGGCCCGGCCCGGCGCTGCCGCGCGCCGGCAGCGTGCCCAGAGCGCAGCTACGTGGCGATCTTGTCGGGCAGCAGCCGGTCGTACTCGTTCTTGACGACGGCGTAGCACTCGCAACAGCGCTTCTCAAGCCCCGGTCGATCCAGGACCGTGATGTGCCCGCGAACGTACTCGATCAGGCCCGCGGTCTGCAACTTGAGCGCGGCCTCGGTCACGCCTTCACGCCGCACGCCCAGCATCTTCGCAATCAGCTCTTGTGTCATGACCAGTTCATGCCCTTGCAGTCGGTCCAGGCTGAGCAGCAGCCAGCGGCAGAGTTGCTGGTCGAGCGAGTGGTGCCGGTTGCACACGGCGGTTTGCGACATCTGGGTGATCAGGGCCTGGGTGTAGCGCAGCAGCAGATGCAGCACTGGGGCGTGGTTGAACTCTTCCTTGATCCGCAGCGATGCCAGGCGATAGCCCTGGCCCGCGCTCTGAACCACCGCACGGCTCGGCGTGGTTTCGCCGCCCATGAAGAGAGAGATGCCGACGATGCCCTCGTTGCCCACGACCGCGATCTCGGCCGAGGCGCCGCTTTCCATCACGTACAGCAACGAAACGATGGAGGTTGTCGGAAAGTAGACGTGGCTCATCGTACTGCCCGACTCGTACAGCACCTGGCCGAGTGGCATGTCGACGTGTTGGAGATGCGGAAGCCAGCGCTGCCATTCCGCCGCCGGCAGCGAGGCGAGCAAGTGGTTGCTCCTCGGGTTCTGGGAAGCGGCAGCGGCCATGGGAGGGCTCCGGTACGGGCAAGGGGGTGGCATCGAGTGACAGCGACGAACCCGCCCACTTGGCTCATCCATCGAGTGCAGGTGGCAAACCTGACTTGCTCCGTACGTTAGCGCACATTTCTGCACGATGGTGTGACCTGAATCCAGCACCTGGTTCAGGTCATGGACAGCAACAGGCGCCGTTCGATGGTTCGGTGCCGCACAGACTGCACAGCGCACTGCTCATACCGTTGCCGTTCCGCTTGCCAACGCGTCTTTGACCGGACGCTCTGTGCCGCACCACGAAGGAAGACACGACCATGAACAAGCCAGCAACGGAACGCAGCCCGAAAGATCGCCAGAAGGCACCGCTCCTGACGCCCACCGATCTCAGTGCCGCCGCCACCAAGAACATCACCGCCGCGATGAACGGCATCCTCGCAGACGTTTTCGCGCTGTATCTGAAGACCAAGAACTTCCACTGGCACATGAGCGGGCCGCACTTTCGGGACTATCACGTCATGCTCGACGAGCAGGCCGACCAGCTCTACGCGATGACCGACCCGATCGCCGAGCGCATTCGCAAGGTGGGTGGCACGACGCTGCGCTCGATCGGTCACATCGCGCGCGCGCAGCGCGTCCTCGACAACGACGCCGACTATGTCGAACCGTCCGACATGCTCGCCGAACTGTGCGAAGACAACAGGACGGTGGCCACGCGCCTGCGCGAGGCGCACAACGTGTGCAACGAGCACCGAGACATCGCGACCGCCAGCTTCATCGAGGTCTGGATCGACGAGACCGAGAGGCGAACCTGGTTTCTCTTCGAGGCGAGCCGGCCGGGAGACGCGTCCGGGCATTGACAGGCGACCGACCCGCCCACCAGCAACATCAAGTCGTCGATATGCCCACGTCCCTCATGAAAGCCCGACCGGAGATGCCCGATGACGAACTCGCCGACGATGACCTTCGCCTTCAGCCCGTACTCGCGTCGTTTGCAGGCTCATCCGCGGACCCCGACAACATGAGCACCGGCGCACGGGCGTGGCTCGTCGGCGGCGGCATCGGCTCGATGGCCGCGGCCGCATTCAAGATTCGCGACGGCGGCATGCCGGGCTCGAGCAACACGATCCTGGAGGCCGCACACGTCATGGGCGGCAGCCCCGACGGTGCCGGCAGCCCAGCCGCCGGCTACAGCCTGCGCGGCGGGCGCATGCTGACCACCGACAACTACGAGTGCACCTGGGACCCCTACAAGACGATCCCGTCGCTGCGCGACAACCGCACCACGGTGTTCGACGAAACCCTGGCGTTCAACGAAAAGCACCCGGCCGACTCGATGGCGAGGCTCGTCGACCGCCGGTGCGCGAAGGTTCCGGTTTCCGGCGTTCGGCAACCCGGCGGCGTTCAACAGCTGCATCGCGCAGTCGTGCTGGGAGTCGTTCACCGTGACGCTCGGCAACCCCGCGTTCTTCAACGAGATGAATCGGTTCAGCGGCAACGAGGCCGGCACCGGCGGGCTGGTGACGTTCAAGGACTCGAACTGGCTGATGTCCATCGTGCTGGCACACCAGCCGCACTTCGCCGACCAGCCCTCCGCTGTGCAGGTGTTCTGGGGCTATGCACTTCTTCCGGACCGCGTTGGCAACTTCGTGGCCAAGCCCATGGCCGAATGCAATGGTGCGGAGATCCTCCAGGAGCTCTGTGGCCACCTGCGCTTCGATCCGGACACCGTGAAGGCCGCCAACTGCATCCCTTGCCGCATGCCTTGCATCACCTGCATGTTCATGACACGAGCGCCGGGTGACCGGCCGTTGCCGGTGCCCGGCGCATCGAAAAACTTCGCCTTCATCAGCCAGTTCGTCGAGATCGCGGGTGACTGTGTTCTCACGGTCGAGTACTGGGTGCGCGCGGCGCAGATGGCGGTCTACGAGCTGTTGGGCATCGAGCGAAAGATCCCGCCCGTCACACCCCACGACAAGTCGCTGCGAACCCAGTTCGAAGCCCTGATCAAGGCGTTCAAGTGAGGCCGCATCGACGAGGCTCGAGATGAAAATAGTGATGGTCCTGACATCGCACGAAAGCCTCGACAACACGGGGCTGAAGACTGGCTTCTCGCTGGAAGAATTCGCCGCGCCGTACTACGTGTTCAAGGATGCGGGTGCCGAGATCACGCTGGCCTCGCCGTTCGGCCGCCAGCCGCCGGTCGAACCGAAGACCAGTGACGCGGCGGAGCCGACCGACGCCACCGGACGGTTCGAGGCAGACCCTCTTGCCCGGGCTGCGATGGCGCACACGGTCAAGTTGCGCGATGTGGTTGCCACACGATTCGACGCTGTGTTCTACTCCGGTGGGCATGGGCCGCTCTGGGACCTTGCAGAGAACGTGCATTCGATCGGCCTCATCGAGGCGATGCTGGCCGCCGGCAAGCCGGTGGCTGCGGTTTGCCAGGCGG
>Ga0123336_10001627_pt1 | contig 20485 bp, 17 predicted proteins | sample SSSSmetaG_FD_96466 | JGI IMG/M metagenome (GOLD analysis project Ga0123336, IMG submission 96466) | Glacier valley bacterial and archeal communities from Borup Fiord, Nunavut, Canada, to study Microbial Dark Matter (Phase II) - ​SSSS metaG | ecosystem: Environmental > Aquatic > Freshwater > Ice... | reverse complement strand
GCGGGGCCCGCATGATGGAGGCCGGCTACTCGCTGATGCAGATGGCCAAAACCTCGGCCCGCCTGGCCCTGCTGGCCGAAGCCGGCGTGCCCTACGTGAGCTTGCTGACGGACCCGACCACGGCGGCGTCACGGCCTCGTTTGCCATGCTGGGCGATTTCAACATCGCCGAGCCGGGCGCCCTCATCGGCTTTGCCGGGCCGCGCGTCATCAAGGAAACCATTGGTAAGGACCTGCCCAAAGGCTTCCAGAGCGCCGAGTTTGTGCTGGAGCACGGCTTTCTTGATTTCATCGTGGACCGCCGCGAGCTGAAGCAGCGCCTGGCCGACCTGCTGGGCATGCTGCAGCCCGCGCCGGCCGCGGCCGCGGCCCCCCGCGAAGCCCGCCGTGTGCCCACCAAAGCGTAGCAGCGGGCCGCCGGCCCGCATTTTGGTTTCGGCACACTTCTTGAAAAGCCCGTTTCCGTTACCGGAGCGGGTCTTTCCCGTATACGCCGGAAAATACCTCCACCAACATCCTTTTTCATGAACACCTCCAAATCCCTCCTTTCCACGCTGATGGCCTTTGTGCTGCTGTTCAGCTCCTGCGCCACCTCGCAGCAAGCCAGCACCCAGCCCGACCTGTCGACCAACAACGGCACGGGTGCCCGCAAAACCGGCATGAGCAAAACCGCCAAGGGTGGCCTGCTTGGCGCCGGCGGCGGCGCGGCGGCCGGCGCTATTTTGGGCCGGGTAATTGGCGGCGGGGCCCGCGGCACTGCCATCGGCGCCATCATCGGCGCGGCGGCCGGCGGCACGGCCGGGGCCCTCATCGGCCGCAAAATGGACAAGCAGGCCGAAGACCTGCAGCGCGACATGCAAAACGCCAAAGTAGAGCGCGTGGGCGAAGGCATCAAAATTACCTTCGACTCGGGCATCCTCTTCGACACCAACTCGGCCACGCTGCGCCCGGCTTCGGAATCTGACATCACCAAGATGGCCGCCGTGCTCCAGAAATACCCCGACACCAACGTGCTGGTGGAAGGCCACACCGACAACTCGGGCACCGACGCCATCAACCAGCCGCTGAGCGAGCGCCGCGCCCAGGCCGTGGCCGCCTCCACCACCGCCAAAGGCGTGGCGTCGAGCCGCATCACGGCCACCGGCTACGGCTCGACCCAGCCCGTGGGCGACAACACCACCACGGAAGGCAAGCAGGCCAACCGCCGCGTGGAAGTAGCCATCTTCGCCAACGATAAGATGAAAAAAGCGGCCGAAGCCGGTCGTTTGTAAACGGCACAGCGGTTCTGCAGGACCAGTACTGCCGCAAAAAAAGCCACTCCGCACGGGGTGGCTTTTTTTGCGGCTGTCGTCGTCGTTCCGCCGCCGCCTGGCACAACCCCGGCAAGGGCTGCCGCGTTTAGGGAGGGTTATCTATTCATTTTAATTTCGACTTTCCATGAAAACCTTCAAATTAATTTTCCTGCTGGTGCTCACGTTCTTCCTGCTGGCCGGCGGCGCCCAGGCCCAAACCCCCAAAAAGGGGTGGAGCGATAAGGCCAAAGGCGCCGCCATCGGCGGGGGCGCGGGGGCCGTAACCGGCGCCGTGATTGGCGGCGGCAAGGGGGCCCTCATCGGTGGCGCGGCCGGCGTGGTGGCCGGCGGCCTGATTGGCCGCAACCGCGACAAAAAATACCATCCGGCCCGCTACAACGCGTACCACAACAAGAAATAAGCGCCGCCAAGCGGCCTTACTGAAAAGCTCCGCCGTTGTGCGGGGCTTTTTTTGTGGCCGGGCGAGCCGTCCTACTCGTCGGGCTGGGGCGGCGGTTGGCCGCGCCGAGTTTGGCAAGGTGGTTGCAAATGGCGTACTTGCCGGCCCGTTGTGCTTACAGCGGGGTTTCAAGTGGCATCTTTTTACCAAACCCTTTTTCAACCATGAAGATTTTTCGTTCGTCGCTCACGTTTTTGCTGGCCTTGATGCTGCTGATTAACAACTTTGCGCAGGCCCAGAGCACCACGGTTTCGACCGATAAGCCGAAAGGCATGAGCAAAACCCTCAAGGGCGGCCTGATTGGCGGCCTGGGTGGGGCCGTGGCCGGCGGCGTGGCCGGCCGCCTGATTGGCGGCAAGTCGGGCACCGCGAAGGGCGCCATCATCGGCGCCGTGGTGGGGGGCACCGCCGGGGCCCTCATCGGCCGCAAAATGGACAAGCAGGCCGCCGAGCTGCGCCGCGACCTGGAAGGCGCCAAAGTAGAGCGCGTGGGCGAAGGCATCAAAATCACCTTTGCTTCGGGCATCCTCTTTGCCACCAACTCCTCGAGCCTGACTCCCGAGGCGGCCGGCAACATGGCCCAACTCTCGGAGACGCTGCAGAAGTACGCCGACACGAAAGTGGTGATTGAAGGCCACACCGACAGCTCCGGCTCGAACGCCATCAACCAGCCGCTGAGCGAGCGCCGCGCCCAGGCCGTGGCCAACAACCTCACCAGCAACGGCGTGGACTCTGGCCGCATCGAAGCCAAAGGCTACGGCTCGACCCAGCCCGCGGGCGACAACACCACCGCCGCCGGCAAAGCCGCCAACCGCCGCGTGGAAGTGGCCATTTTCGCCAACGAGAAAATGCAGAAAGCGGCCAAGCGCGGCCAGCTCTAGGGCAAGTCGCGCTGCTCGTTGCGCAGCCGGGATGACTACTAAAAAAACCGACGACCGTTTTGGTCGTCGGTTTTTTTGTGCCCTTGGCCGTCAAACCGGCGCCTTGGCACAACCTTGCCGCGCGCCGGCCGGTACAACCGGCCATGCCTGCCCCCGACGCCACCTACGCCACGCCCGCCGCCGAAAAAGCCTGGGCCGACCACGCCGTCCTCCATTATTTCTACGGCCACCTGCCGCCCGAACCGCGCCGCACGCCCATGCGCGAGTTGGTCTCGACGGTGCTCTCGCACCGCACGACGCACGCCGACGAAGAACTGGCCTACGACCGGATGCTGGAGGCTTACGGCGACTGGCCCGGCGTGCTGGCGGCGCCCACTGAGGAACTGGCCCACGCCATCCGCACCACGCGCTGGCCCCACACGCAGGCGCCGCGCATTCAGGAAATCCTGCAGCGCATCCGGGCCGAAACGGGTGGGCCGTTTGACTTGGACTTCCTGGCCGACTGGCCGCTGGACCGAGCCATGGCCTGGCTGACTGATATGCCCGGCATTGGCCTGAAAACGGCTTCGCTGCTGCTGCTGTTCAACTACCACAAGCCGGTGCTGCCCGTGGACGCGCACGTGCACCGGGTGGCGCAGCGGGTGGGGTTTTTGGGGCCCAAGGTATCGGTGGAAAAGGCCCACGCCGTGCTGCTGGCCCTACTGCCGGCCGATGGCGAAACGTTGTTCAACTTCCACAAGCACAACTATTGGCACGGGCAACAAATCTGCGTTTTTCTGAAACCCAACTGCCCGCGCTGCCCGCTGAAAGGCTTTTGTAGCTACTACGAGGAGCACTACGGCCCAGCCACGGCCGAGGCCCTGGCCGCCACTCCCGCGCGGTGGGACCCCGCCGCCTGGGGCAAGCTGCCGCATTAACGCCTTCGGCTTAATGAAGAATGAAGAATGAGGAATAAGGAATTGCGGTCTAGGTAATTGCTCATTCCTCATTCCTCATTTCTCATTTCTCATTCTACATTTGCGCCATGCGCCTCGTCAAGCATCCCGTTCTGTGCAATTATTACGTCACGTACCGCTGCAATGCGAAGTGCGCGTTTTGCGACATCTGGGAGAAGCCCTCGCCTTACATCACGCTGGACGACGTGGCCCGCAACCTGCGCGACCTCAAGCGCCTAGGCGTGTCGGTGGTTGACTTCACCGGCGGCGAGCCGCTGCTGCACCGACAGCTGCCCGAGTTTCTGGCACTGGCCCGCGGGCTGGGCTTCATCACCACCGTGACGACCAATGGGCTGCTCTACCCCAAAAACGCGGAAAAGCTGCGCGGATTGGTCGACATGCTGCACTTTTCCCTGGATTCGGCCGACCGCGCCACCCACGACCTGGGCCGGGGTGTGGCCTGCTTCGACTTCGTGCTCGAGAGCATCCGCGTGGCCAAGGAACTGGGCGAGCGGCCCGACATTCTCTTCACCGTGTTCCGCAACAACCTGGCGGATTTGGAGGCCGTGTACCGGGAAATTACCCAGCCCAATGGCCTGGTGCTGATTCTTAACCCCGCCTTCGAGTACGGCGAGGTGGAAACCGGCGAGCAGCTCACGCCCGCGGAGCTCGACTACCTCTCGGCTTTCGGCAAGCGCAAGGGCGTGTACCTGAACGAGGCCTTCATTGCCCTGCGGCGCGACGGCGGCAACCACGTGGCCGCGCCCGTGTGCCGGGCCGCCAGCACCACGCTGGTCATCTCGCCCAGCAACGAGCTGGTGCTGCCTTGCTACCACCTCGGCGAGCAGAAATTTTCCATCGAAGGCAAGTTGTTCGAGCTATACAACGCCCCCGAAACCCAGCGCCTGGCCGCTCTGGAAGGCCGCCTGCCCGCCTGCGAGGGTTGCACCATCAACTGCTACATGCAGCCCAGCTTCGCGGTGGAAACGAGCAAGTATTTCTGGCAAGCGCTGCCGAGTACGCTGAAGTACAACTGGGAAAAGGGCACGTGGAAGCGGCTGATTGGGGCGTGAGATGGCGGAAATCGCCTGTCATCCTGAGCATTCTGCGCTTAAAGCAGAGATGAAAGACCTTGCCGCGTTTGCGCCGATTGAATTACTGCAAACCGTTCTTGCGCGATAAGGTCCTTCGTCTCTGCTCTAAGCGCAGAATGCTCAAGATGACAACGAAAAACACGCTTAATCCACCCCTAATGCCCGCCCTCATCCTGCCCGTCCACGGCATCTCGCACACCATTCCCGCCGACTGCTTCATTGCGGACAACGCGACCATCATCGGCGACGTGGTGCTGGGAAATAAGTGCACCGTTTGGTTTACGGCCGTCATTCGGGGCGACGTGCACCGCATTCGCATCGGCGACGAAACCAACGTGCAGGACGGCGCTGTGCTGCACTGCACCTACCAAAAAGCGCCCCTCACCATCGGCAGCCGCGTGAGCATCGGGCACCGGGCGCTGGTGCACGGCTGCACCGTGGCCGACGACGTGCTCATCGGCATGGGCGCCATCGTGATGGACCACGCCGTGGTGGGTGCCGGCTGCATCGTCGCGGCCGGGGCCGTGGTGCTGGAAAATTTTGTGTGCGAGCCGGGGTTTTTATACGCCGGCGTGCCGGCCCGCAAAATCAAGCTCGTGACGGAGGAACAGCGGGAAGGACTGAAGCGCACGGCCGCCAATTACCAGCTGTATGCGAGTTGGTTTGCGGTGGCCGCAAACGCCCCAATTACCGAAGGAATGGCACTCTGAAAAGGCAAAGCGCGGTGCCTGCCCGCTGGCAAACACCACGCTTTGCGCAGTAGCCGGTCAGAGCTGGGCTACTTAACTACAGGGGCAGGTGCAGTGGCCGGAGCAACAGGCGGAGCCGGCGCCACGGCATCAGCTGGGGCCACAAGCGGGGCGGCAGGGGCCGCGGCCCGCAAGGACGGTTGGGGCCGATAGATTGCTCCGGTTGCGAAGTCGACCCCGACGCCGAGCAAGCCAACCAAGAAAATGTCGGCCACCAACGCACCGATTCTGACCTCGCGCTGGGGCTGTCCAGGCAAAGGCTTGGTGCGCTGATAATCGGTGATGCGACCACCTAAAATGGTGGCGCAGCTCGAAAGGGAAGAGGCCATCAGCCCAAAGGCAGCTAGCTGTCGAAGTTTACTCATGTAGAATGGTAAGAAAGTGAAAAAAGTACCTAGGAGTGTCGGGCTCAGCTGGTCGGGACAGCCGTGCGCTGCCCCGCAAAAAAAACCGTGGCTTCCCAAGAGTACGGAAAACCACGGTTTTTCGCGCGCACAGGGCGTGCTATTTGGCGGGTGCTGCCGGGGCGGTTGCCTGCGGCTTGTAAATGGCGCCGGTTGCAAAATCAACCCCCGTGCCAATGATGCCCGTGAGCAGAATGTCAGCCACGAGTGCGCCCACGCGCACCTCGCGCTGCGGCTGGCCGGCCAGCGGCTTGGTCTTTTGGTAGGTGGTGATGGGCCCACCAAGAATCGTGGCGCAGCCGGACGCGGAAGCGGCGATGAGCCCCAGAGCAATGGCTTGACGAAGTTTTTGCATAGAAATGTTAAAAAGGTGAAACGTGGTTTTTTGGCAAACTACAGCTAAATTCTCAATAGTTGAGGTAATCAATAGTTGAGGTAAACTACCTTGGTGCCAGACAAGGTGTCGTGCCAGCCCAAGGCCCGGCTGCTGAATAGCAAGCTGAGGGGTTCGAGGGGCAAAAACCGGCACAGGGTGCGCAGCAACAGCCGGCCACTGCCGGGGCGGTTGTCGTCGGCGGTGACCACCAGTGTATGCGTCAGCGCCTTGCCCAAAGTCCGTTGGAAAACTAGCTCGGTGGTTGCGTAGTAGACAAAGCTTATGGCCAGCACCAAAAGACGGAAATGCTCCACGGGCACGAGGCGGTCGGGCAGTGTGTGCACGAACAGGGCAAAGAGAATTATCACGCACAGGGCGTCAACGGCCCAGGTGGCCAGCCGGCGCAACTTTGAAACTTCCATGCCTGCAAAAGTAGGCAGCAAACCGGGCGGGAGCGGCCCGAAGCTCGTCACTTAATTTAGGTCGGGCAACTTTTTCGACCTGCCTCCGACGCCGACGAACCGGCGGCCCCAGTCACCAAATAAATCGGGCTACACTTCGTTGCCCAAATCCCCGCGGGGCTCGGCGCGCTCGGCGTGGGTGGTCACGCGCAGCTGCACCAGCTCCACGGCGCGGCGCGAGCGTTGCAGCACCCGGAATTCGTAGGGGTCGAGCACCGCCACGTCGCCCACTTCCGGGATGCTGCCGTAGATGACGTTGAGCAGGCCGCCCACGGTTTCGTAGTCTTCGCCCTCGGGCAGGGGGAAGGGCAGGTACTCGTTGGCGTCGGAGATGGGCGTGGCGGGGTTCACGCGGTATTCGTCTTCGGCCACTTTCTCCACCACGGGCACCTCGTTGTCGTACTCGTCCTGGATTTCGCCCACCAGCTCTTCCATGATGTCCTCGATGGTGACGATGCCCGACACGCCGCCGAACTCGTCGCTCACGATGGCCATCACGATGTGCTTGCGCTGAAACTGGCGCAGCAGGCGGTTGATTTTCTTGGTTTCGGGCACGAAGTACGGCGGGCGCATGATGCGGGCCAGCTCCACGGGCTCCTGCCGCCGGATGATGGGCAGCAGGTCCTTCACGTTGAGCACGCCCACGATGTTGTCGATGTTGCCCTCGTAGACCGGCAGGCGCGAGTAGCCTTCGTTGAAGATGGTGTCCAGAATCTGGTCGGCCGGGGCGTGCACGTCTAGGGCCGAGAGCTTGGTGCGGGGCACCATAATCTGCTTCACCATCCGGTCGTTGAACTGAAACACGTTCTCAATCAGCTCGTGCTCCGAGTCCTGAATTTCGCCGCTTTCCTTGCTTTGGTCCAGCAGCAGGCGCAGCTCATCGGAAGTGTGGGCCTCGGTGCCGTGCAGGTTGGTGATGCCCACGGCGCCCAGCATCAGGTTCGAAGCTTTCGACAAAAACCACGTGAGCGGCAGCGTGAGGTAATAAAACACCCGCAGCGGCAGCGCCAGGGCCATGCTCACCGGCTCGGAGCGCTGAATGGCAATGGCTTTCGGGAACAGCTCGCCAAACAGCACGTGCAGGATGGTGATGATGATGAGGCCCACCACCACCGCCAGGGTGCTGGCCGTGGCGGGCGCAATGTCAAAACCCATGCGGTGCACAACCCCGGAAATGAGTTCGGTGGCCACTTCCTCGCCCACGGCACCCAGCAGCAGCGAGGCGATGGTGACGCCCAGCTGCGTAGCCGAGAGGTACCCGTACAGGTTGTGCAGGATGCTCAGGACGAGCTTGGCCAGCCGGCTGCCCTCCTTGGCTTTAATCTCAATGGCCGACATGCGGACCCGTATCAGGGAAAACTCGGCAGCGACGAAAAAACCATTCAGCAAAACCAGCAGAATGGTGAATAATATTTTTAAACCCATGTCGGCGGCCACCGCGACGCGGTCGGTCTGGGGGCCTTTGTTGCTCAAAAGTACGCAGTCTGGCGCGGGTGGTTGGGGGCGTGAACTTTCGGGGCCGCCGTTTGTGGTAGGGGCGGCCGTAAATTTGGCCCCGCGGGCCCGTGTAAGCAAACGCGGGCCCGGCCGACTACCCCGCCGAAAATGTGGCCGGGAGCGGCCCCGGGGCCGGCCACGGCCGGCCCCGTTGGCAACTACTTACTACGCTAGGATTTTACAAAATGAAGAATTTGGTGAGGTTACAATTTTTGCTGTTGTGGCTGGGCCTGGCCGGACCGGCCGCGGCCCAGGTGCTCACGCCCACTCACCTGAGCACGGCCCTGAGCCGCCCCGCCGCCAAAGTGGGCGACGAAGTGGAGCTGGTCGTCAACGCCCGCATCGACGAGAAGTGGCACCTCTACGCCGCCGATTTCAGCGACGAAGTGGGGCCCGTGGTGTTCAGCTTGAAGTTTGCCCCGAGCCCGGCCTACGCGCTGGTGGGCAAGCTGCAGTCCGTCAAGTCCCACCACGAGCAGGACGAGGTGTTCAAGGGCGAGGTGGCCTTTTGGGAGAAAACCGGGCAGCTCCGCCAGCGCATCAAGGTGCTGCGGCCCGGCCCGCTCACCATCACCGCCGCCGCCGACTACCAGAGCTGCACCACCGTGGACGGCCGCTGCGTGCCCGGCAGCGAAACCCTCGCCTTCGGCCCGCTGGCCGTGACGGGCCCCGCCGCGCCGGCCAAAGCCACCGGCGCCGTGCCGCCCGCCGCGGGCAAGCCGCAGGCCGCGGCCGCGCCAATACCGGCCGCTACGCCTGCCGCGGCCGGTGCGCTGGTGGTCACTCCATTGGCCCCGGCCCCGGCCGAAGCAAAAGCTAAAGCAGCAAATGCAGTGCCTGCTCCCGTCGCGGCAGGCGCCGGCGCCACGCTGGCCGCCGCGCCGGCGCCGAGCAGCGGCGTGGGCCTCAGCCTGTGGCAGTACTTGCTGCTGGCTTTCGGCGGCGGGCTGCTGGCCGTCATCATGCCCTGCGTGTACCCCATGCTGCCGATGACGGTGTCGTACTTCACCAACATGGGCGGCACGCGCCGCCGGAGCGTGGGCATGGCGCTGGGCTACGGCTTGTCGATTATGGCCATTTACACCGGGGCCGGGGTGTTGCTGAGCTTGTTGTTCGGGGCCGACGCGGCCAATTTCATCAGTTCGCACTGGCTGCCCAACTTGGTTTCGTTTGCCATTTTCATCGTGTTTGGCCTGTCGTTTCTGGGTTTGTTTGAAATCAATGCCCCCAGCTCATTGGTGAACAAAGCCGACGCGCAGGCTGATAAAGGCGGGTGGACGGGGCTGTTTTTCATGGCCACCACGCTGGTGCTGGTGTCGTTTTCGTGCACGGTGCCCATCGTGGGCTCGGTGGCCATTGCGGCGGCCAACGGGGAATTATTACGCCCCACGCTGGGCATGTTGGCGTTTTCGTTCGCGTTTGCGCTGCCGTTCATCGTGTTTGCCCTGTTTCCCGCGTGGCTCAAGTCGTTGCCCCGCTCCGGCGGCTGGCTCAATGTCTTAAAAGTGGTGCTCGGCTTCGTGGAGCTGGGCATGGCCTTCAAATTTCTCAGCTCGGCCGATTTGTCCTACCACTGGGGCCTGGTGCCGCGCCCGCTGTTTCTCACCATCTGGATAGTGCTGGCGGCGGTGCTCGGGTTTTATTTGCTGGGCAAAATCCGCCTGCCGCACGACGGCGACATGGGGCACGTGAGCGTGCCGCGGTTGGTGCTGGCCATGGTGGCCTTTATGTTCGCCGTGTACCTGGTGCCGGGCCTGTTTGGGGCGCCGCTGCCCACGCTTTCGGCCCTGGTGCCGCCGGCTACCCGCCACGATTTTACCCTGGCCGGCGGCGCGGCCGGCTCCCCGGCCGTGGCCGCCAGCGGCTGCGCGCCCGCCCGCTACGGCGACGCCCTGGAGCTGCCCCTGGGCCTGAACGGCTACTTCACCCTGCAGGAGGCCCTGCGCTGCGCCAAGGAGCAGCACAAGCCCGTGTTCGTGGACTTCACGGGGCACAACTGCGGCAACTGCCGGCGGATGGAGGCCGACGTGTGGTCGCACGAGGAGGTGCTGCGCCAGCTGCGCGACGACTACGTGGTGGTGGCCCTCTACGCCGATGACAAAACCGAGCTGCCCAAAGCCGAATGGTACACCTCGCCCCGCGACGGCCGGGTGAAGTCTATGCTCGGCGAGCAAAACCTGGACTTCCAAATTAGCAAGTTCAACGCCAACGCCCAGCCCTATTACGTGGTGCTCAACCCCAACGACGCCACCACCCAGCCCCTGCTCGCGCCCGTGGCGTTCGAGCCCGACGTGGCGCAGTTCAGTAGTTTTTTGCGGGCCGGCGTGAAACGCTTCAAGGGCCAGCGGGCGCCGGTGGCGGCCCGCTAGGCGGGTGCCCAGGGGCTTGGATAAGGCCCACTACATCAGGGCCGAAACCGGCTTAAACACGAAGAGGCGGCCCCCACCCAGAGGCCGCCTCTCACTTGTGTGGGGTGCGCATCCACCCAGATGCGCAGCCCCGTTTTCCCCTCTTCTCCGTTGTCTCCAACCGCGGCGGTAGCGCAAAACTCGCGAGCTTTGCGGAGCGAACACCTGGCAATGAAGCCAGAAAATCTGCGTTAACTGCAAATTTTAGAGGGGCTGGGGTTCCCAGAAGAAACCTTGGCCCAACCATTCACTCTCACTACAAACAATGCCCCGGCCTTCTGCCTTAGGATTACAACAAATGTAAGATGCTCAGTGTAATGATGCAAATAATTTCATTCATTGGCTGAATAATTACGATTACCTCAATTTTAACGCTGTATTTTTACGGCCTTCCTAAACCACCCCTGCAAAAAATGGCTAGAAATTACGAACTTGATGACACGGACCGCAACATCCTGAACCTGCTCATCCAGGATGCCAAAATGCCCTACACCGAAATAGCCCGCAAGGTGAACGTGTCGGGCGGCACGGTGCACGTGCGCATGGCCCGGCTCGAAGAAATTGGCATCGTGCAGGGCGCCACCTTGCGCATTGATTTTCAAAAACTCGGCTACGGCGTGAATGCTTTTCTGGGCATTTATCTGCTGAAAAGCTCGGTGTACACCAGCGTGGTCGAGCAGCTGCGCGACATTCCGGAGGTGGTCAACATTCACTTCACCACCGGGGCCTACGGCGTGTTTGCCCGCCTGATGTGCCGCGACACCCAGCATCTGCGCGACGTGCTCCACGACCGGATTCAGCCCATCGACGGCATCGAGCGCACCGAAACGCTGATATCGCTGGAGGAAGTCATCAGCCGCCCCACGCAGCTCACCTAGCCGACAATACGGCGGCTCCGCGGCCATTTCCTTTCCAGAAGTAAGGTGGCCGCGGGGCGCCGCGGGCTTCGCCAGGCGAGCGAAAGGCCAGGCGGCAGATTTTGTATTTTTTTTGTTGCCGTCTATGCCCGTTTCGCGCCCTGCCACGCTCCTCATTCAAACGGCCTTCATCGGCGACGTGATTCCGCTCACGGCGCTGCTGGAGTACCTGGCCCGCACGGCGCCGGGCATGCCTGTCGATGTGCTGGTGCGGCGCGGCAACGAAAGCCTGCTGGCGGGCCACCCCCACGTGCGCGCGTTGTTGATTTGGGACAAGAAGTACCGCAAGTACGCCAACCTGTGGCAGCTGCTGCGCGAGGTGCGGGCCCGCCGCTACGGCCGCGTGGTCACGCTGCAGCGCTTCGCCAGCACGGGATTCCTCACGGCGTTTTCGGGCGCCCCGGAGCGGGTGGGGTTTGCCCAAAACCCCTTCAGTCGCTTTTTCACGCGCCGCTTGCCCCACGTCATCGGCGACGGTACGCACGAGGTGGAACGCAACCTGCGGCTGCTGCGCGGCAATGAGGAGTTAAGCGCAGCGCCAAGGCCCCGGCTGTATCCTTCCGCCGCCGATGAAGCGGCGGTAGCGCCTTACAGCGCCGCCGGCCCTTACGTCTGCCTCGCGCCCACGTCGGTGTGGTTCACCAAGCAGTACCCGGAGGAAAAATGGCTGGAGCTGCTGGCGGCGCTGCCCGCCGGCCTGCGCGTGTACCTGCTGGGCGGCCCGCCCGACGTGGCGGCCTGCGAACGATTGGCCCGCGCCAGCGGCCGCGAAAACGTGACCAGCCTCGCCGGAAAAATTGGCTTGCTGGCGTCGGCGGCCCTCGTGCACGGGGCGGCGATGACCTACGTGAACGACTCGGCGCCGCTGCACTTGTGCTCGGCGGTGGGCGCGCCGGTGACGGCGGTGTTTTGCTCCACCGTGCCGGCGTTTGGGTTCGGGCCGCTGTCGCCGGTTTCCTTCGTGGTCGAGACCCGGGAGGCGCTGGCTTGCCGGCCCTGCGGCCTGCACGGGCACGGCGCCTGCCCGCTGGGGCACTTTCGCTGCGCGTATGGCATTGAAGTGGGACAACTCCTGGTCACTTTGCCGGTTCTGTCATCCTGAGCGTTCCGTTTTAGGCGCAGACTGCTTAGGATGACAGGTGATTTGCGAAGCCGCCCGGCCGTACTTTTGTCTTCCTATGCTCGATTACCATATCCACGAATATCCCAACGGCATCCGCCTCTTGCACAAGCAAGTGCCGCACACAAAAATTGTGCACTGCGGCTTTCTGCTGGATATTGGCTCGCGCGACGAGGCCCCGCACCAGCAGGGACTGGCCCATTTCTGGGTGCACATGGCCTTTGCGGGCACCGAGAAGCGCAAGTCGTTCCACATCCTCAACCGCCTCGAAACCGTGGGCGGCGAACTCAACGCCTACACCACCAAGGAAAAAATCTGCTTCTACGCCGCGCTGCTCAGCACGCACTTCGAGCGCGCTTTCGAACTTCTCACCGACCTCACGTTCCACTCCGTGTTTCCGGGCCGCGAGGTGGAGAAGGAGCGGGGCGTGATTCTGGAAGAAATGAGCATGTACCAGGACGCCCCGGAGGACGCCATCATCGACGATTTCGATGCCGTGGTGTTCGGCGACCACCCGCTGGGCGTGAACATCCTCGGCACCCGCGAGAGCGTGAGCCGCTTTCAGACGGCCGACTTCCACGCCTTTTTGCAGGAGCAGCTGCGGACCGACCGGCTGGTGTTCAGCTCGGTGAGCAACCTGTCGTTTGAAGCAGTGAAAAAACTGGCGGATAAATTTCTGGCCTCGCTGCCGGCCCGGCTGGGCCCGCGCACGCGCCGGCCGGTGGGCGGCTACGCCCGCAAAACGCAGGTCGAAACGCGGCCCATTTCGCAGGCCCATTGCCTGGTGGGCGGCCCGGCGTATTCGTTGAACGACGCGCGCCGCATCCCGTTTTTCATGCTGAACAACATCCTGGGCGGCCCCGGCATGAACTCGCGCCTCAACCTGGCGGTGCGCGAGAAATACGGCCTCGTGTACACCATCGACAGCACCTACTCGCCCTACACCGACACGGGGCTGTTCGGCATCTACTTCGGCACCGAAGGCAAGCAGGTGAAGCGCACCCTGGGCCTGGTGCAGAAGGAGCTGAAGCTGCTGCGCGAAAAAACCCTCACCACCAACCAGCTGCACACGGCCAAACACCAACTTATGGGCCAGCTCGCCATGAGCGAGGAAAGCAACAGCGGCCTGATGCAGCTCCTCGGCAAAAGCACGCTGGACCTGGGTCGCGTGGAGCCGCTGAGCGAGATTTTTGAGAAAATTGAAAAAATCTCGGCCGCCGAGCTGCGCGACATGGCCAACGAAGTGCTGACCGACGCGCACCTGAGCGTGCTGCAGTACGTGCCGGAGGGGAAATGAACGGGCCGGTTTTTGGGCACGTGGGCACGGCTCGACCCGGCGACCTGTTCGAGTCCCGGCTGGAGCTCTCGTTGCGTCGGCAACACCGGCCGCGGCAGGCCGGCATCTGCGCGACCCGGAAGGAGGGAGCCGAAAGCATTGTGTTGTCGGATAAGTATGAGGATGACGAAGTGCACGACGATTTCATCCTCTACACCGGCCACGGTGGGCGCCATCAGGAAACGGGCAAACAAGTGGCCGACCAAATCCTGACGGATTCCAATTTAGGCTTGGCCCGAAGCGAAGTGACGGGTCTGCCGGTACGGGTGTATCGCAAAGTGCGCATTCCTGCCGGTACGCAGGCATTTCGGTACGAAGGACTGTTCCGGATGACCAGCCACCAGCACACTGTTGGCAAGTCGGGCTTTAAGGTTTTCCGGTTTCGATTAGAGCCGGTTATTGAGTCAAATCGAGTGGCGCCGCTGCCTTATGCCACGCCGGAGTTATTCGATAATGCCACGCCATCGGCGGCTGAAGCGGCACCACGGTACGAGGTTACCACCTCCCGGCTCATTCGAGACACCTCCGTGACGCGACAGGTGAAAACGCTGTACAAATACCAGTGTCAGGTATGCGGAATTAGGCTTGAGGCGCCCGCTGGGTTTTATGCCGAAGCGGCGCACATTAAGCCTCTTGGTGCTCCCCACAATGGGTCTGATATCTTGGAAAATATCCTGTGCTTGTGCCCCAATCACCACGTGCTTTTCGACTTAGGAAGCTTCGCCATTGCCGAAGATTTTACGCTGATAGGTCTGCCTGGAAAGTTGAACCAGAAGCCACAGCATCAAATCGGCACTGAGTTTCTGAAGTATCAACAACTGAAAATTCATTTAAAATCGGCGTCAAGTTCACTTGAGCAATGACTGACCCCATTCAACTTTACGCCGAGCAGCACACCGCCCCCGAGCCGCCGCTGCTGGCCCGGCTCACCCGCGAAACCCACCGGCAAACCCTGCTGCCGCGCATGAGCAGCGGCCACGTGCAGGGCCGGTTCCTGAGTATGCTGAGCAAGCTGCTGCGGCCGCGGCGCGTTTTGGAAATCGGCACGTTTTGCGGCTACGCCGCGCTGTGTTTGGCCGAAGGGCTGGCGCCCGACGGCCTGCTGCACACCATCGAAATCGACCCGGAGCGGGAAGCGCGCATCCGGCGCTACGTGGCGGCGGCGGGCGTGGCGGCGCAGGTGCGGCTGCACATCGGGGCGGCGCTCGACGTTTTGCCGGGGCTGGTCGATGAAGTGTGGGACCTGGTCTTTATTGACGCCGACAAGCGCGGCAACGACGCTTATTTTGAGGCCGTCATTGGGCAGGTGCGACCCGGCGGGCTACTCATCGTCGACAACGTGCTGTGGAGCGGCAAGGTGCTGCCCGCGCACGAAGTGAAACCCGGCGACAAGGACACCCCGCTGGTGCGCGCCTTCAACGACAAGGTGGCCCGGGACGCGCGGGTAGAGCCCGTGTTTCTGCCGCTGCGCGATGGCCTGCTGTTGCTGCGTAAGAAATAACCGCTCTGCCCCGGGCGACTGGCTTGCAAAACTGACCGGCAACGTGCCGGCAGCGGGGTATTGGTGGCAGTTCCCGGTTCTATGCGGCATCTTACTTCCTTGTTTTTCTTGCTGGTTGGGCTGGCCGCCCGCGCCCAAGCGCCCACCACGGTGAGCGGGCGCGTGGCCGACGGCAAAGACCAGTCGCCCCTCATCGGCGCCAACGTGCTGCTGATTCACCTGCCCGACTCGGCCCGCGTGGGCGCCGCGGCCGATGCCGGGGGCCGGTTCCAGTTCGACAACGTGGCCGCGGGGCGCTACGTGCTGGATGCCTCGTTTGTGGGCTACGGCAGGCTGCGCCAGGCGGTGAGCGTGAGCGGCCAGCCCGTGCAGCTGGGCACGCTGGCTCTGCAAGCCGGCGGCGTGCAGCTCAAGGGCGTGGTGGTGACGGGCGCCGCGGCCCAGAGCGTGCAGAAGGGCGACACCACCCAGTTCAACGCCCGGGCCTTCAAGACCAACCCCGACGCCACCACCGGCGACCTGCTGGAAAAGCTGCCCGGCGTGACCCGCGGCCCCGACGGCAAGGTGCAGGCCCAGGGCGAAAACGTGCAGCAGGTGCTGGTGGACGGCAAGCCGTTCTTCGGTAATGACCCCGACGCGGTGCTCAAAAACCTGCCCGCCGAAATGGTGGACAAGGTGGAGGTATTCGACCAGCGCAGCGAGCAAAGCCGCTTTTCGGGCTTCGACGACGGTAACACGACCAAGACCATCAACATCGTGACGAAGGTGGAATTCCGCAACGGCACCTTTGGGCGGGTGCTGGCTGGCGCCGGCCCCGACCGCTACAAGGCCAGCGGCAACGTGAACCAGTTCCGGGGCGCCCAGCGCCTGTCGGTGCTGGCGCAGAGCAACAACGTGAACGAGCAGAACTTCGGCACCGAGGACCTGCTGGGCGTGGTGGGCAACTCGAACCAGGGCGGCGGGGGCCGCGGGGGCGCCGGCGGACGGGGCGGCGGGGCGCCGGGCGGCGGTAACGGGGGCAATGCCGGCGACTTTCTGGTGAACCAGAGCGGCGGCATCACCACCACCAACGCGGCCGGGCTGAACTACTCGGACTCCTGGAACAAGAAAACCGACCTCGCGGCCAGCTACTTCTTCAACCGGGCCGACAACACCGTCAGCAGCAACACCCGGCGCCGGTACGCCGACGCGGCCCGCACCGCCTACAGCCAAAACGCCAACAGCCTCAACACCAACCAGCGCTTCAACCTGCGCCTGGAGCACAAAATAGATTCGGCCAATTCCGTCCTGTTCCGGCCGCGCTTCAGCTACCAGCTGAACGACGCGACCAGCAGCGTGCTGGGCATCACGAGCCGCCCGAGCGACTCGCCGGGGCTGCTGGAGCAGAGCCGCATCGCCAGCACGTCCACTGCGGGCAGCACCGGCCTGAACACCGGCGGCGACGTGCTGCTGCGCCACCGCTTTGCCAAGGCCGGCCGCACCGCCAGCCTCACGGTGGGCGGCACCTACAGCCAGCGCAACAGCGCCGCCACGCTGCTCACGCGCAACACCGACCCCGCCCAGACCAGCCTGAACCAAGCCAACACGCTGACCCAACACGGCGGCAGCCTCAACGCCAACCTGGCCCTCACCGAGGCCCTCACCCGAACTGACGTGCTGCAAGGCAATTACGCCTTCAACTACGCGCCGAACAACTCCCGCAAATACACCTACGACGTGCTCACCGGCGACACCCGCCAGCTGAACGAGGGCCTGAGCAACGTGTTCGAGAACTACTACCTCACGCAGTCGGGCGGCCTCACCTACCGGCACATCACGCGCACTTACCAGGCCAGCGTGGGCGTGGCCGGGCAGTATTCGGAGCTGTACAGCGACGCGCAGTACCCGCGGCCCGGCATCGGACGTTACACCTTCCTGAACGTGCTGCCCAACGCCAGCCTCAACTACCGCTTCACCAAGCAGAAAAACCTGCGCCTGAACTACCGCACCAGCACCAACCCACCCAGCGTGACCCAGCTGCAAGCCGTGGTGAATAACGCCAACCCGCTGCAGCTCACCATCGGCAACCCCGCGCTGGGCCAGGAGTACCAGCACGCCGTCAACATCCGCTACTCGGCCTCGAACCCCGGGGTGTCGAGCAGTTTCTTCGCGCTGCTCTCGGGTTCCTACACCCAGAACCCCATTTCGAACCGCACCCTGGTGGCTGCGCGCGACACCACCGTGGTGCCCGAAGGCGCCGCCGGCACCACCGTGCGCCTGCCCCGCGGCACCCAGCTCACCCAGCCCACCAACCTGAGCCAGCAGTACACGATGCGCTCATTGGTGAGCTACGGCCAGCCCATCAAAGCCCTTAAGACCAACGTGAACCTGAGCCTGAACGCCAACTACACCCAGACGCCCGGCCTGGTGAACGGCGGCCTGAACTATGCCCGCGTGCCTTCGTTCGGGGCGGGCCTCACGCTCAGCTCCAACATCAGCGCCAACCTCGACTTCACGGCCTCCACCACGTCGAGCCAGAACTACGTGCGCAACACCCTGCAGGCGCGCCTCAACACCGACTACTTCGCGCAGGTCACCCGCCTGCGCCTCGCCTGGATTGTGGGCCCTGGCATCAATTTCCAGACCGACCTCGTGCACCAGGCTTACGCGGGCCTTTCGGCCGGCTACAACCAGCAGTACGTGCTCTGGAATGCCAGCCTGGGCAAGAAGCTATTTCCCGGCCAGCGGGGCGAAATTCGGGTGTATGCCTTCGACCTGCTGGGCCAGAACCGCGCCGTGCAGCGCAACGTGACCGAGGCCTACTACGAGGACGTGCAAACGAATATCCTGCAGCGCTACTTCCTGCTGCTGTTCAGCTACAACATCCGCAGCGGCAACGTGCTGGCGCCCACCGAGCCCGCCGACGGCGGCCGCGAAGGCCGCGGCGACCGGGGCTTTGGCCGGCCCGGCGGTGGCGGGCGGCCCGGGGGCGGGGACGGCCCTCCCGGCGGTGGCCCTCCGTAGCCGCAGGCAAGCCGTCGAACCAAAAAGAAGGCCATGCAGCGCGCAGCGCAGCATCTTTGCCGCAGCAGAAATCAACGATGATGCAACGAAGCGGCAGAGATGCTGCGACAAGCGCAGCAGGACGGCCTGCTTGCGCTAATTGTGCTCAAAATTCAGGTTCTTTGCAGCTTCCGGGCGGGGAGTGGCCGCGGTGGCCGCCCCCCGCCCGTGCAGCTTATGCGAAATCCTGTCTTGTTAATCCTGGGTCTGGTCGTGGGCCTCGCGGGCCCGGTGGCGGCCCAACCTGCCGCCGCCGCCGCGCACCCCGACGTGCCCACTGCTTTCGACGTGGCCGGCCTGCACCTGGTGCTGAACGAGGAAGCCCAGCGGCTGGTGCAGCAAAAAGCCGACGGCCTGTGCCGGCACCAGCCCTCCTTCCAGGCCCGCGTGGATTTGGCCGATGCCGCCTTTCCCATCATCGACCGGGTGCTGAAGGAAGAAGGCGTGCCGCTCGATTTCCGGTACTTGGCCTTGCAGGAAAGCGCCTTGCAGGGCGATGCCCAGAGCGCCCACCAGGCCGTGGGCTACTGGCAACTCAAGCGCGAAACCGCCACCGACCTCGGCTTGGTGGTGAACGACGCCGTGGACGAGCGCCAGCACCTCGCGGCCAGCACCCGCGCCGCCGCCCGCTATTTGGCGCGCAACAACCACAGCCTGCACAATTGGCTCAACGCCCTGCTCAGCTACAACACCGGGCTGGGCGGCGTGAAAGCCTACACCCTGCCTTCGGACTTCGAAGCCACCCAAATGGCCGTCACCGAGGCCACGTCGCCCTACGTGCTGATGTTTCTGGCCCAAAAAATTGCTTTCGAGCCCGCTTGCGGCCAGAACCCCCGGCCGGTCCTGCGCCTGCTGGAATTCCCGGCTGCGGCCGGCCAAACCCTGGCCGCCCAGGCCCTGGCCCTGCACACCGAGCCCGAAAACCTGGCCGTGCACAACCACTGGCTGCTGACCCCCGAAGTGCCCGCCGACCGGCCCTACACGCTCATTGTGCCCGTGGGCGACATTACCCAGCAGGCCGGCGTCTTGGCCAACCAGCGCCTGCAGAGCCGCGCCGAACTGCTCGCGCTGCCCGCCGTGGCCGCCAACCCCGCCGAAGTGCGCCTCAACGACCTGCGGGCCCTCATCGCGCTGCCCGGCGAAACCACCGCCGACCTGGCCCGGCGCGGCAACCGGCGCCTGGGCGAGTTCCTGCGCGACAACGAGCTGAGCGGCTTCGACGTGGCCGTGGTGGGCCGGCCCTACTACCTGGAAAGCAAGCGCGACGTGGCCGCCGTGGAGTACCACGTGCTGCAGCCGGGCGAGACGCTCTTCGACGTGGCCCAGAAGTACGGCCTTCGCAAAAAGGCCATTTTGGCTAAAAATCACCTCGCGCCGGTGAGCGAGCTGCGCCCCGGCCTCGTGCTGTGGCTGCAGCACGTGCGCCCCCGCGAAGTGGCCGCCGAGTACCGCACCCTGCCCGATGGCGTGGCCCTGGAGCGGGCGCCCGGCGAGCCCAGCCCCGCCGCAACCATTCCGTCGGCTCTTGCCGCCGCCGTCCCGAACCAACGCCCGGCAAGCAACCTCGCCCGCCCCAACCGCGATTCGGAAGAAGGCTGGGGCGATGCTTTGCCCGCCGTTCTGCCGGCGTCGAATCCAGCGGCGGCGTCGGGGCCGGCCGTTGCGTCAGGTGGGGCAGCTGCTCCGGTCCCAATAGTTGCAGCCGCGCCCCCGGGGCCGCCGTCGACTTTGCCCCCGCCCGCCCCGGCTCCTGCCCCCGCGCCCCTGGCCGATGAGCCGGCCCGCCCCGAGCCGGTGGCCCGCCCGGTTGCGGCGGTCCTGCCGCCGCCTGCCGGGCCGCTTCACCCGAATGCTGTGCCCGCGGTGGTCCCGGCCGCGCCCGTCGTCGCGCCCGTGGCCGCGCCGGCCGCGGGCGCCACGCACCGCGTCGAGCCAGGCGAAACACTTTACGCCGTCGGCCGCCGCTACCAGGTTCCACCCGCCACCCTTATGGCTCTCAACCACCTCACCCCG
>Ga0123336_10001626_pt1 | contig 20506 bp, 13 predicted proteins | sample SSSSmetaG_FD_96466 | JGI IMG/M metagenome (GOLD analysis project Ga0123336, IMG submission 96466) | Glacier valley bacterial and archeal communities from Borup Fiord, Nunavut, Canada, to study Microbial Dark Matter (Phase II) - ​SSSS metaG | ecosystem: Environmental > Aquatic > Freshwater > Ice... | reverse complement strand
GGTGGGCGTGTCGAAGATCTTGGCGGCCATCGCGGGCCCGTACGTCATGAGGGCGGAGCCGATGGCCTTGCCCCGGGGGGTCTTCGCGTAGATGTCGGAGTAGCCAACGGAGAGGTTGGTCGAGACGTAGACGAGCGCGTCGTAGTAGCTCTTCACCTTCGGGTTGTGTCCGCGCTCGGCCTTGTAGAACATCCAGGCGCCGCCGAGGACGGTGGCGAGGACGCTCCCCATCGGGTCCTTCGCGAAGCCCTCGCGAACGCCGCCCTTGAAGCGATCGAGCGCACCGCGCCCCATGTCCGGGGAGGTCGCCGCGGCGATCGCGGCGAGCACGAGCAGCGGCCGCGTGTTCATTCGCCTCCGATGCTACGCCGTCCCTCCCACGCGCGCCATCGCAGGCGCGAGCTCCGCTCTTCACTCGCCTGTTGCTTGTCGACCCCTTCGCCGCACCCCCTCGCGAGACACGACAACCCGCCGCACGCGCGCTCGTCGCTCGCGCTACGATCTCCCCGCCCGCTCATGCTCGCGCACTTCCTCTCCGTCGCGCTGTCGTTTCCCAGCGTCGTCTACACCGTGCTGCTCGGGATCGCGCTCGTCTACTGGGTGTTCGTCATGATCGGCGCCGCCCACCTCGATCTGCTCGGGGACGGCGTGGCCGACGGCGCAGGCGCAGGCGACGGCGCGCTCGACGGCATCGACGGCGCGCACGGGAACGGCGCGGACCACGGCGACGCCGGCGCCGGCGCCGATGGGGACGCCGGATACGGCGACGGCGACGGGGGGCACGCGCACGGCGGGGCGCTGTCGGGGCTGCTGGCGTCGCTGAAGCTGCGCTCCGCACCCGCGACGGTGGTGCTCAGCGTCCTCTTCCTGTTCTCGTGGCTCCTCAGCGTGCTCGGCATGCAGGCCGCTGCCGCGAACCTCCCCGCCGACACCCTCTCGCTCGCACGCCTCGGGATCTTCTTGCTCGCTCCGCTGCTCTCGCTACCGCTCACGTCGATCGTGGTCCGTCCGATGGCGCGCATCTTCGTGCCGCCCGTCACCACCGCGAAGCAGGACCTCGTCGGAAAGGTATGCACCGTACGCACCGGCACCGTGACCGATCGCTTCGGCGAAGGCCTCCTCGAGGACGGGGGCGCCGGGCTCGTCGTCCGCATCCGCGTCGATGCCGGCGAGACGGTCAAGCGTGGAGACCAGGTCGTCATCCTCGGCTACGACGACGAACGCCAGGAGTTCACCGTCGCCCCGATGGATGGCCTGATGGACGAGCGCGCGGATGAACGCCCCGACGAGCGCAAAGCTTCGCGCCGGCCTTACTGACGGACGGACAGTGACTCGCTGACGCCCGCGCCGCTCAGCCCTCGACCTCCACCCACAGCTCGTTCCGACGCAGCACCGGCAGCGTCGTCGGCGGATCGTACCCCGCGAACGTCGCCTCGCCGCGCGGATGCAGCCCGTTCAGCGCCAGCGCGTGCGCGAGCTCGCGCTTGTGGCTCGCGATCGCCTCCGCGTCGTGGCGGCCATTGAAACGCAGCACGGCAACGCGGCGCGAGGGCAGCTCGCCGACCTCCACGCGCGCGTCGTCCGGCGCAGGCGGCGCCACGCCCGCGGGCATCACGAACGTCAGGCGGTAGCCGTCGCGATCGCCCGTGCCCAGCACCGGCGCCGTCATCGTGATGCGCTCGTGGCGCGCGTTGCGCCCGAAGATGAAGCCCGCGAGTCGCGCGAAGCCCTCGTTCAGCGCGTACTCCCAGGTCCCGTCGACCGTGGTCGCCGCCACGCGAACCGCCGGGTACCTCCGCAGCTCGAGCTCACCGCGCGCGCCCTCCACCTCGTACGCCGGCTCGGGGCTGAACCAACGCTGGAGCTGCCACCGCGCGAGCCCGACCGCGGCGAGCCCCGCGCCCGCCATCCACCACCCCCGGTACGAGCGCCGCCGCGGGCGGATCATCGGGGCGAGACGCCACGCAAGCACTCCCGCCGCGGCCAGAAGCGTACAGGCGACGGGGATCGCCGAGCTCCTGCTCGCCTCCTTCTTCGCGAGCTGCGCGAGGTTCTTCATGTTCGCGAGATCGATCGGGGGCAGTGCGGGGAGGTTCATACCCGCGCCCAAGCAACGACGATGCCGCCGCTGCGAATCCTCGTTCGCCGCGGATGAACCGGCGCTCGGGACCACCGCGCAGGGCGCGTCGCAGGGTGCTCGAGTGATCACGGCGTCGACACCGCGAACGGCAAGACGATCTCCGATCTCGACATCGGGAGCGACCTGACCCTCGACAAGGGCAAGACCCCGCAGGCCACGGCCACCGTGAAGTACGCGGACGGCACGGTCGCGAACGTCACCACGAGCGCCGATCTCGCGGACGTCTCCAACGGGGCGACGAAGATCGAGGCGACTTACCAGGGGAAAGAGAGCGCCTCGCACGCGCTGATCGTCCGCTGAACGAGACCTGAAGCTCGGGTCGAGGCGGGCGGCCGGCCCCACGATGGTGGCCCACAATGGTGCTCCATTCGCCGCCCCCCCGTGCGACCCTCTCAGCCCCTCGGACCGAGGGACGCGCGCACGACCTGCAGCGCGCGAGCAATAGAGGGGTTTCATGACCGAGCAGCTTCTTCCGATCGTGGTCGCCGTGGTGATTGGCTTCGTCCTCCTCCTCGGCTTCCTCGCCATGGTGGCGCGCTTCTATCGCCAGGTGGAGCAGGGGCGGGCGCTCATCGTGAACACGATGCGCAACGAGCCGGTCGTGGCCTTCACCGGCGCCATCGTGGTGCCGATCATCAATCGCGCCGAGGTCATGGATCTTTCCGTGAAGACGATCGACATCGATCGCCGCGGCAAGGAAGGCCTCATCTGCAACGACAACATCCGCGCCGACATCAACGTCACGTTCTTCGTGCGCGTGAACAAGACGCGCGATGACGTGCTGAAGGTCGCGCAGTCGCTCGGCTGCGCCCGCGCGAGCGACCCGAAGGCCCTGGAGGAGCTGTTCACCGCGAAGTTCGCCGAGGCTCTCAAGACCGTCGGCAAGCACTTCAACTTCGAGCAGCTCTACACGAAGCGCGACGAGTTCAAGGACAAGATCATCGAGGTCATCGGCAAGGACCTCAACGGCTTCATCCTCGACGACGCGGCCATCGACTACCTCGAGCAGACCCCGCTCGAGGCGCTCGACAAGGACAACATCATGGACGCCGACGGCATCCGGAAGATCACCGAGATCACGGTCGCCAACAACGTCATGACCAACGAGCTCCGTCAGAAAGAGCGCATGGAGATGGGCAGCCAGAACCTGACCGCGAACGAGGCCATCCTCAAGTTCGAGCAGCGTCAGGCCGAGGCGGAGGCGAAGAAGGCAAAGGAGATCTCGATCGCGCAGTCGCGCGAGCAGAACGAGGCCGCCCGCATCGCGTCCGACGAGCAGAAGAAGACGCTCCTCGTGCACCACAAGAACGAGGAAGAGGCGCTCGTCGCGAACGAGGCCAAGCTGCGCGGCGTCGCCGTCGCCCAGAAGAACCGCGAGCGCGAGATCGCCGTCGAGACCGAGCGGGTCGAGAAGGCGCGCCAGCTCGAGATCATCGGGCGCGAGCGCGAGGTCTCCCTCGTCGGCATCTCACGCGACAAGGAAGTCGAGCAGCAGAAGAAGGAGATCGCGGACGTCGTTCGCGCCCGCATCGCCGTCGACAAGACGGTGGCGGTCGAGGAAGAGAACATCAAGGACGTGCGCGTCATCCAGGCGGCGAACCGCGAGCGCGAGGCCGTGAAGATCAAGGCCGACGCCGACGCGCAGACCGCGATGGTGAAGATCGTCAAGGGCGCCGAGGCCGGCGAGGAAGCGGCCAAGCACGACGCCCGCAAGAAGACGATCATCGCGGACGCCGAGCTCGACACCGCGGACAAGCTGGCCCGCGCGAAGATCCGGCTCGCCGAGGGCACGTCGGCCGAGGCCGCCGCCGAGGGGCTGGCAAAGGCCCGCGTCAAGGAGGCCGACGCGGTCGCGACCGAGAAGCTCGGGCTCGTCGAGGCGCGGGTCTCCCTGGAGAAGATGTCGTCGGCCGCGGCCGGCGACGAGAAGCTGGGCCTTGCCAAGGCGCGCGTGAAGAACGCGGACGCCGAGGCGGTCGCGAAGCTGGGCACCGCCGACGCCTCCGCGCTGCGCGAGAAGCTCGTGGCCGAGGCGGCGGGCATCGCCGAGAAGGCCGTCTCCATGAAGGCGCTCGACGAGGCGAGCCGCGAGCACGAGGAGTTCCGCCTGCGGCTCGACAAGGAGCGCACCATCGAGCTCGAGACGATCCGCGCGAAGCGCGACATGGCCGCGGCCTCCGCGCAGATCCTCGCCAACGCGTTCACGAACGCGAAGTTCAACATCGTCGGCGGTGACGGCGCCTTCTTCGATCGCTTCGTCAAGGCCGTGAGCGTCGGCCACGCCATCGACGGCGTGATGGACTCCAGCGACAACGTGAAGGGCCTCGTGCAGTCGGCGATGAGGCCCGACGACGACGCGGTGCTGGGCCTCGTCGAGAAGCTCCTCGTGAACGATCCGGCCGCGCAAGCGCGCCTGGCCTCGTTCCGTGGCGCCCAGGGCTCGGGCGAGTAACGACCAGGAGATCGTGAGAAAGAGAATCGCGGAGTCGCGGAAGGCGAGAGAGCTGAGGCAGCTCTCTCTCCCATGGGGCGAGAAGAGCTCGCTTCGACCTCTCCTCGTTTCGCGATTTCGCGATCCTCCGCCTCACGGACAACCGCGATGACCCAGCAAGTCGAGACAGCACCCAAGGGCGCGGCAGCTCCTCCCAAGGAGGCGAACGGGAACGGCGCGACGCTCGAGGGGGGCAGCTACGACGTGATCCGGCGGCGGCTGCTCGAGCAGGCCGCCGAGCTGTCGTCCAAGGCCGAGGCCCTCAACGACCGCCGCAAGAAGGTCTTCGGCGGCGCGGAGCTCGCGCTGCTCGCCAACGAGCGCGTGCGCACCGAGCACAACTGCATCGCGCGCGACCTCGTGAGCGTCGCGGGGCACATGCTCTTCGGCTTCCAGGTCTTCATGGGCCTGAAGACCGAGACCGGCGCCTCCGACGTCTTCGCCTTCTACAACTTCGAGAAGAAGCCCGGCGCCGGAGCCGACGCGGAGTGGGACCTCTCGCAGACGCCTTTCGAGGGCCCGGGCGCGTTCCTCGCCGACGAGGCTTTTGTCAAGGAGCTGCGCGACACGTTCAAGTACTACGCGAAGGACGCGCGCCTCCTCCGCTTCAAGCGGACGGACACGCGGCTCCTCGCGAGCGTGCAGGTCGGCGCCACCGCGAAGGACCACAAGGTCTTCCGCTGGGCCATCGATGCCACCGGCCGCCTCACGTACATGGACGCCCGCGGCGACGAGGACCTCCTCCCGCCGACCCAGCACGACTTCACGTGGACGCAGACGCGCCGCGAGGACCAGGTCAGCGGCCCGCATCCGCACATCAACGTCGTCGACACGGTCTTCGTCGAGACCGTCGGCGGCGACCTCACGATCAAGGTCGAGAACAACACGAAGGACGGCAAGGGCATCTATCGCGAGCCCGTCGACGACGCGAACCAGACGCTCGACGACGCCGACGTCTCGTGGGTGAAGGTCGGGCAGCTGATCCTCCTCAAGATCAAGCCGTTCCGCGAGCAGGACTACCGGTATCTCGTGTATGATACACGGGCTCGCAAGGTCACCCGCATCGACGCCATCGGCCTCGCGTGTCACGAGCTCCCCGAGGATCACGGCATCGTGTTCCCCGGCGGCTACTACCTCCAGACGGGCGAATACAAGGTGTTCTCCCAGGAGCCGCGGGACCTCGAGCGCCTCGCGTTCGAGCGCGTGATCGAGTCGCCCAACGGCGAGGACGTCCTCTACGTCTACCACCGGCGCGCAGAGGGCGAGTACCTGCTGCTCCCCTACAACTTGATCCGCAAGGAGGTCACGACTCCGATCCGCTGTCACGGCTACAGCCTCTTTGCCGACGGCACCATGGCGATCTTCCGCGCGGTCACCGAGCCCACGCGGGTGCACCCGCTCCAGATCTGGCGGACGCCGTTCAGCACCGTCGAGCACGCGGCCGCGGCCCCGCGCGACGGCAGCTACCTCGGCAAGGTGGGCAACGCCGACCTCGTGCGCGGCATCTCCGACGCGCTCTCGCTGCGCAAGCTCGCCAGCGCCGACCGCCCGAACCGCACCACGTACGAGGATCTCGTCGCCGCCGTCGCGCGCACCATCGACGGTCACTACTGGCTCGGCCACGCCGAGGCAGGCGATCTCCTCTCCACGCTCGGCGCGATGAAGAAGACCGCAGGGCTCGTCCTCGACGAGTTCGACAAGGTCGAGGCCATCGAGAAGCGGGCCGACGAAGCGCTCGAGAAGGCGAGCGCCGCCCAGAAGGAGCTGCTCACCAAGGTCCGACCCGACGACCTCCACACCGTCGAGGACTACCTGCGCGCGCTCACCACGATGCGCCAGCAGCGCGGGCAGCTCATCACGCTGAAGGAGATGCGCGGCGTCGACGTGCACGCCGTGGCGAAGCTCGAGGCCCAGGTCGCCGCGCACTTCGAGGACGTGAGCAAGGCGTGCGTCGGCTTCTTCCTCGCCGACGATGCCTTCAAGCCGCTCGTCGATCGTCTCGATGCGGTCGTGGTCGCGGTGGAGAAGGTCGAAAAGGCCTCCGAGCTCGCCACCTTCGGTGAGGAGCTCGATGTCGTGCAGATCGGGCTCACGCTGCTCTCCGAGGTCGTGGGCGGGCTCAAGATCGACGACGCCACCGCGCGCACGCGCATCCTGGAGGGCGTATCCGAGGCGTTCTCGCAGCAGAACCGCGCCCGTGCGGTATGGCAAGGTCGCAAGAAGGAGCTCTCGGTCCGCGAGGGCAAGGCGGAGTTCGGCGCGCAGTTCCGCCTCTTCGGGCAAGCGGTCACGGGCGCGCTCGCGCTGTGCGACACGCCCGAGCGCTGCGACGAGCAGCTCTCGAAATTGCTCCTCTCGCTCGAGGAGCTCGAGGGCAAGTTCGGCGAATTCGACGAGTTCACCGCCGACCTCACGCAGAAGCGCGAGGAGGTGGTCGACGCCGTCGGGGCGCGCCGCCAGCAGCTGCTCGACGAACGGCATCGCCGCGCGCAGAACCTGATGAACGCCGCGGACCGGATCGTCCAGGGCGTGGTCCGCCGCGCCAGGACGTTCGCCAACGTCGACGAGCTGAACGCGTACTTCGCCGCCGACCCGATGGTCCTCAAGCTCGGCGACCTCGGCGGCCAGCTGCACGCCCTCGGCGACACGGTACGGGCGGACGAGGTCCAGTCGCGCATCAAGTCGGCCCGCCAGGACGCCCTCCGCGCGCTGCGCGACAAGACCGAGCTGTTCGATGGCGGCGAGAACGTGATCAAGCTCGGTCAGCATCGCTTCAGCGTGCAGACCCAGCCGCTCGAGCTGGTGCTGGTCCCGCGCGACCAGCACATGACGCTCCATCTCACCGGCACCGACTACTTCGAGCCCATCGAGGACGTGGGGCTCGCGAGCGCCCGCGATCTCTGGGAGCAGTCGCTCGTCTCCGAGAACAGCACGGTCTATCGCGGCGAGTTCCTTGCAGCATGCATGCTCTTCGACGCCGAGGACGGCAAGCAGGGACTCACCATCGAGGCGCTCACCAACGCCTCACGGGACGGCAAGCTCCTCGACACGGTGCGGGCCTACGCGCAGGACCGGCTCGACGAGGGCTACGAGCGCGGCATCCACGACGCCGATGCCGCGAAGATCCTGGAGAAGGCGGTCGCGCTGCGCGCCTCGGCCGGGCTCCTCCGCTTCGCGCCCGACGCGCGCGCCCTCGCCGCGCTCTACTGGGCCTCGCGCTCCGAGGAGGAGCGCACGGTGCTGCATGCGCGCTCGCGCAGCCTTGGCCGGCTCCGCGCCGAGACCGCGTACGCCTCGGCGCAGGCAGCGCTTGCCGCCGAGCTCCATGCGCCGATCGCGGCGCGCGCAAAGGATCTCGGGCTCGCTGCCGATCGCGGCGCGCTCGCCGCCGCCTCGCGCTATCTCGTCGAGGAGCTGGTCAGCGAGCGCGCGTGCTTCGTGGCGAGCGCCGCCGCCGACAGCCTTTGCCGCGGCCTCACGAAGTTCCTCGACGAAAACGGCAGCCGCCGTGCGTTCGAGGACGAGCTCAAGGCGCTGGAGGGGCACGTCTCCGAGCGGCTCGGCGTGGCGCTGGCGTACATGGATGCGTTCGTCGGCACCAAGAAGATCGAGCATGCGCGCCCGTTCGTGCGTGAGGCTGCGGTCATGCTCGTGACCGATCGCGTTGTGGAGCGCGAGGCGAGCGCGGCGACCGTCGAGACGACCGTCGACGGACTGCTCGGCTCGCATCCGCGCATCGCGAACCGCACCATGCAGCTCGCGATCGACGAGCTGCTGGGGCGTCTCGTTCCCTTCGTCACCGAGCACGCCGTCCGCTTCCGCGCGTTCCGGCAGCTCAAGGCGCAGATCGTGGAGCGCGAGAAGAAGCGCCTCCGCATGGGCGAGTTCACGCCGCGCGTCCTCACCTCGTTCGTGCGCAACCAGCTCATCGACAAGGTGTACCTGCCGCTGGTGGGCGCGAACCTCGCGAAGCAGATCGGTTCGGTCGGCGAGAAGAAGCGCACCGATCTCATGGGCATGCTCTTGCTGGTCTCGCCGCCCGGCTACGGCAAGACCACGCTCATGGAGTACGTCGCGAGCAAGCTCGGGCTCGTCTTCATGAAGGTGAACGGACCGTCGATCGGCCACGAGGTCACGTCGCTCGACCCCGCCGACGCGAAGACCGCGACCGCGCGGCAAGAGGTCGAGAAGATCAACCTCGCGTTCGAGATGGGCAACAACGTGATGCTCTACCTCGACGACATCCAGCACACGAGCTCGGAGCTGCTCCAGAAGTTCATCTCGCTGTGTGACGGGCAGCGACGCGTCGAGGGCGTGTGGAAGGGCCAGTCGCGCACGTACGACCTGCGCGGCAAGAAGTTCTGCATCGTGATGGCCGGCAACCCGTATACCGAGACGGGCACGCGCTTCCAGATCCCCGACATGCTCGCGAACCGCGCGGACACCTACAACCTGGGCGACATCCTCGGCGGCAACGAGGACGTGTTCGCCTCCAGCTACCTCGAGAACGCGCTCACCTCGAACGCCGTGCTCGCGCCGCTCGCCACGCGCGACCCGGGGGACGTGCAGAAGCTCGTACGCCTCGCGCGCGGCGAGGACGTCCCGCTCACCGAGATCCAGCACGGCTACTCGGCGGCGGAGGTCGAGGAGATCACCTCGATCCTCACGCGCATGATGGGCTGCCAGAAGGTGCTGCTCGAGGTGAACAAGCAGTACATCGCCTCCGCCTCGCAAGAGGATGCGTACCGCACCGAGCCGGGGTTCAAGCTCCAGGGCAGCTACCGGAACATGAACAAGCTGGCCGAGAAGGTGGTCTCGGCGATGAACGAGGAGGAGCTCCAGCAGCTCATCGACGACCACTACGCGAGCGAGTCGCAGACGCTCACCACCGGCGCCGAGCAGAACCTGCTCAAGCTCGCGGAGCTGCGCGGCCGCCTGACGCCCGCGCAGTCGGCGCGCTGGGTCGAGATCAAGGAGTCGTTCGTGCGCACGCGGCGTTCGGGCGGCAAGGGCGACGACCCGGTCGCGCGGCTCACCGGGGCCCTCGGCGGGGTCGACGAGGCGCTCCAGCGAATCAACACCGCGATCGGCGCGGCTGCTGCGGCGAACGCGCAGTCGGCGCTCGCGGCGGCGGAGCAGGCCGCGAAGAGCAAGCCGAACGAGCTCGCGCAGCTCGGGCCGTACCTCGCAAAGCTCGACGAGGCTCTGCGCACGCTCGGCAAGCCGCCGCGCGTGGAGCTGCGGGTCGACGACGGCACCGCGGCGGCCGCGGTCTCGGTCGTGAACGTCGTGCGCGAGCACGCGAAGACCATCGAGCGCGTGATCGCGAGCCTCGCCGATCTCGCCAAGCAGGGCGCGCTCGCGCAGGGCCAGCAGGTCCACGCGCAGGGGCAGCCTCACACGCAGGCGCTGACGCCGCACGGCATGCTGCGCGCGCCCGGCTCGGTGCCGCCGGCCCCGGGCTCGCGTCCCGGCTCGGTGCCGCCGGCGCCGGGCTCCGTGCCGGCGCTGCCGCCAGGCGGATGGGCGGAGCCGGGCGCGGCCGCGACGGCGCACGGCGGCCAGGCGCACTTCGGCGCGCGCGTGGAGGAGCTGGTGACGATGGTGCGTCGGCTCGAGCAGCGTCTCGCGACGGCGGGCGGCGGTGCGGCGATCGCGCGTTTCGACGTGCAGCTCGGCGCCTCGAGCCCCAGCAACTTCTATCGCGGCCTCGACGGGAACGACGTCGTGATCCACGGCGGCCTCTTCGTCGCGACGTATGCGAAGCTGCCGCCGATCGGCGCGGCGGTCATCCTGGGCATCGAGCTCCCGGGCGGGAATCGCTTCGACGTCGTGGCGACGGTCGCGTGGACGCAGGACGAGCTGGGCGACGACAGCCCGGCGGGCTTCGGCGCGCGGATGTCGTCAGCGCCGGAGGACGCGCGCGCGATGATCGCGCAGTTCGTGCGCCATCGCGAACCGCTCGTCCGCGACTGACCCGAGCCTCCGTGTAGCTCCCGAGGTCAAGACCTCGTCCACACGCTGCGTTCGCTGGGGGAGGGGCGGCCTACCAGGAGATCGTGGGGGCCGTAGCTCGCCTTGTAGACCAGCGAGGGGCAGCCCAGGACGCGGTAGCCGAGGTACACGTGCTCCAGGCCCTGCTCGCGCGCTTGCTGCACCAGCGTGACCACGTTCGCCACGCCCAGCGAGGACGGCGCACGCTCCGGATCCCAGTAGAAGAACACCGCGCTCAACGCGTGCGGCGTCTCGTCGAAGATTCCGAGCCCCACCAGTCGATCGCCGTCGCTCGGATCGCGGAACGCGGCCTCGCGCGCCGCCGGATGCGGGAACGCGAAGTCCATCGCGTAGCGCTCCGGATCCATCGCGGTCGGCTCCCAGCCGCGCGCGGTCTCGCGCTGCGCGTGCCAGCGGCGGTACAGCGCGACGCGCTCCTCGTCGGCGACGGGCACGCTCACGATCCGGCGCAGGCGTGCAGCGTTCTTCACCGCGCGCCGCTGGCTCTTCCGTGCCGCGAACGTGGCGACGTCGAGCCGGAGCGTCACGCACTCCCCGCAGGCGGCGCAGGCCGGGCGGAAGTAGATGGGTCCGAAGCGCCGCCAGCCCCGCTCGAGCATCGCCTCGAGCTCGGCGGACGTGACTTCGATCTGGACGCGGATCTCGAGCTGCTGCTCGCGATCTCCGAGGTAAGCGCAGGGGCGCGGCGGCTCGACGAGGTGCTGGACGAGCCGGGCCACGCCGCCGATCCTAGCCTATCCTCCGAGGTGGGCGCGGAGCCGCCGCTTCTCGCTCGCCACGCGCAGCTTCTTCAGCGCGTCCCGTTCGAGCTGGCGGGCGCGCTCGCGCGACAGCGAGAGGCGAACGCCGATCTCTTCGAGGGTGCGCTGGGCGCCACCGCCGAGACCGAAACGCAGGCGGATGATCTCTGCTTCGCGCTCGGGCAGCTCGGAGAGCAGCGCGCTGGTGTCGATCCGGAGCTGGGCCTGCGCGACGGTGTCCTCGGCGCTCGTGGCGTCCTGATCGGTCACGAAGTCGACGAGGTCACTGCCCTCGCGCTCGCCGCCGGGTCCGCTCATCGGCGTGTCGAGCGAGACGGGCTGCGCGACCACTTCGAGCGCGCGCTTCACCTGCGCCAGCGGCAGGCCGGTGCGCGCCGCGAGCTCCTCGTGCGAGGGATCACGACCGTGCTCACGCTGCAGGCGATCCTGGGCGCGCTTCACGCGCTGGACCGCGCCGGTGAGGTGCACGGGCAGACGGATCATCTTGCTCTGGTCGGCGAGCGCGCGGCTCAGCGCGTGCCGGATCCACCACGCCGCGTACGTGCTGAAGCGCAGCCCGCGCCGGTAGTCGAACTTGTCGACCGCGCGCATCAGCCCGAGGTTTCCTTCCTGGATGAGATCGACGAGCGGCATCCCGCGATAGCGGCGCGCAAACGTGACCACGATGCGCAGGTTCGACTGCACGAGATCCGCGGTGACCCGCTCGCCTTCGCGCTTCGCGTCGTCGATGACGGCGAGCGCGCGCTTGAGGCGCGTGTTCCGCGGCTGACGCGCGAGGATCTCGCCGAGCTCGCTCGTCACCAGGCGCACCGCGCGCGGATGGAGGCGAAGGCCACGGGCCGGCGGGTTCGAGCGCGCGCGCTCGGGATGCCGCTCCGCGCTGGCGACCGCCTTCTCGATACGCGCGAGCAGGCCGTCAGCGGGGTTGCGCTCGACGTCCTCGACGCGCGTCTCGCCGTCGGTCAACGCGCGCGCGAGCTCGCGTAGCGCCGCTCGCCCTTCGGGTAGATCGAGCAGCGCGCGCGTGATCGTGAGGTCGGCGCGCTCGAGCCTGCGCGCGAGCGCATGCTCGTCTTCTCGCGTGAGGAGACGGAACGTGGTCATCGCGCGGAAGTGGAGCTCCAGCGGGTCGTGGGACGAGGAACCCGACTCGGCGTACGCTTCGGCGGGCCGGATCGAGCTGACGAGCTTGGTGGCGGCGGAGTTCTTCAAGCGACTCTATGACGGCTGCAACGTACGAGCGGTTTCGATCATGCCCGTCGCTACCGACGATTTCCGTCGTGTCGGTCCCCCCAAACTAACCACGGCAACCGACCGTGCTCGTTCGACTTTCGAGCTCCGCCGTGCGGCTATTTCGCGCGCATCTGTTTCACCGCGAGCCCGACGTCCGTCCCCTTGACGTCCGCCCCCGCCGACTTGAGATGCTTCATCGCGAGACCGGTGGCCTGGCCGTCGGCCGCGGCGCCCTTGATCGCGTCGAGCTGGCCCGCGAGAGCCTCGATGATCTGCGCGACCGTCAGCTGTGCAGGGGCGAGTGACGCGAGGACCTCGTTCTCGCGCCGAAGGATCGCGATGCGCTCGTCGCCCTCGGGAAGCGCGGCGAGCGTCTCTTCGTTCGACTTGATCAGCTTTCGCAGCGCGGCGGCGGCCTCCTCCTCGGTGCCCGCTTCGTTCTTGCGGGTCTCCGCCATCTGGATCTCACCGAGCGCGAGCCGGAGGACGTCCCGCACGACGGTGTCGCCCTGCTTGACGGCTGCGGCCACGCGCTTCTTGATGTCATCGACGATCATGCGCGAGGCATAGCAGAGGTCAGGCGGCGCGGGGTCGCGAGCTCCGGATCTCCTCGGGGTTCTCCGGGAAAGTGTCGACGCCGTCCTGCTCGATACGGTACGCGGCGGCGGCGAACATCCCGCTCTCGCTCGTGGGCGAGCGCATGGTTGGCGGGCACACGTCTTCGACGTGGTCGATCGGCGGCTGCAGGATCATGCTCTCACCGGAGAAGAGGACGTCCCCCCGCGGGTCGACGAGAACGATGCGCAACGACGACTTCGACATGACCCGAGACCTCCGATAAGGGCGTGCTGCTGGGAACGGTGCACGCACCCGCAACCCGTGCAGTGCCCATGCCATTCCTCGCGGAACGTCGAACCTCGCGGAATTCCTCGAGCCCGGCTTTCGCGACTGGGGCGCGGCGTCGTTATCTTCACGCGGCCCCGCGTCTTTCGAGACGCGGGGGTGTGAACTTCGCGCCTCAGCCGTTCAGGAGGAGGCCTTGGTGCGCAGCTTCGAGACGAAGCCCTCGACGCGCTCGACCAGCTCGTGAACCGCGGTCTTCGAGGACTCGGTGAGCTCGGCGGCCTTGGTCTGGATGTCGTTGATGCCGGGCTCGAGCTTGTCGTCCCACTCCTGCTTCGCGTCGAGGCTCGCGAGGTGGAGGTGGAGCTTCGCCTCGTCGCGAAGCATCGCAAGCTTCTCGAGACCCTTGTTGAGCTCGGCCTTGACGTCGGAGGCGATCTTGTCGGTGTTCATGACGGCCCTCCATTCACGGGACGTGCCGCGCCGCGGCATGGCGCGACCATGCAAATCCCCGCCGGTTTGCTGGAGTGAGGGCGCGATGCAGCGGCGACTTTTGTCGCAGTGTGCGCCTTCGGTTCAGGACTTCGTTTGCTTCGCGCGCACGATGAGGTCGCGGACGCTGCGCTGCACGCGCGCGCTCGGGTGCCCGAGCAGCCGCTCCACGAGGCTCGGGTCGAGCTCCATCGGTAGCGCGCCCGCGAGCGCGTTGACGGCGCTCGCGAGGACCACTTCGTCGTCGTCGGAGCGGAGGATCTCGAGGAGCAGGCGGCGCTTCTCCTCGGAGCGATCGAGCGAGACGAGGATGCCCACGACGCCGTCCCGCAGCGAAGGATCCGGATGCTTGGCGACCGCGGTGACGACGTCCCCCAGCTCCCGCCAGCCGATCGCGCGACCGGCGGCCAGGCGATCGAGCGCCTCCAGCAGCCAGCGCCGCAGCTGCACCGCCTCGTCCTCGCTGCGCGCCAGGTCAGCGATGGCCTTCCACGACGACGGCGAGGCGAGATGCTTGAGCAGCCACGCGGCGTGCTCGCGCAGGCGCGTGTCCGGCTCGGCGCGCAGCGCCGTGATGAGCGCGTGGCAGAGCGGATCGCGATCCCACTGCCGCGCCAGCTCGAACACCGGACGGTCGACGTTGTAGTCGACGGCCTGGAGCGCCGCCGTGAACGTCGGCGGCGGCACGCTGCGCAGCCAATCGGCGTGCAGCTTCAGCTCGTATGCGGCCTCGGCCGCCTGCGCGGGATCGAGCAGCTTCGCGATCAGCTCGTCGCGCGAGACGTCGACCTCCGAGCCCGGCTCCTCTGCCAGCGGCGCAGGCACGTCCGATGCCTCACCGCGACGCGTGGCCGGCGCCATCGACTCGTGCGACTCGCGCGTGATCGACGGCGCCTGCACCGCCGTGTGGATCTGCGGAGGCACCGACGCGTAAGTGGGCGTGGGGATCGAGAGCGGCGAGCCTTCGACGTCGTCGCCGGACATGACGATGCTCGGCGGCGGCGGCGGCACGGACTTCGACGCCGGCGACGCCGAGCTCGGTCGTGCAGATATCTCGGTGGGCTCCGGCTCGGGATCGGACCAGCCGCCGTCGAGCTCGAGCGCGAGCGGCGGGTTGCGAGCGAGGGCGTCGCGCGGGACCAACACCGGCTGCGGCGGCGGCACGTTGCTGGGGTCGGCGCTCCTCTTCGAAGGCTTCGACAGGTTCGACGGGTTCGACGGGGGCACCGAGTCGAGCATCTCCGGCGGTAACGACAGCGGAGCCTGGCTCGTACGCTGCGCGCCCGAGGGCAGAGGCGGCGGCATGGGGCCGAGCCCGATCTTCGCGAACGCCGCGGCAATGGCCTCGCGGATCTTCCGCACGTTCTGCTCGAGCGCCGCTTGCGCGGCCTGCGCTGCGACGGCGCTCTTCTCGGCCTCCGCGGCGCGTGCGAGAGCCTCCTCGGTCTGGCGCGTGAGCGTCTCCTCGTTGACGCGCGACACCTCGAGCGCGCTCTCGGTGCGGGCCGTGGTGGCGCGCGCGTCGTCGAGGGCGCGCTCGATCAGGTCGATGCGATCACGCGCGGTCGTCCGATCCTTGAGGTTGTCTTCCTTCGCGCTCGCGAGCTCCTGCCGGAGCTTCTGCGCCTCCTCGCGCGCTCGCGAGGCCTCGGCGCGCGCCGTGGCGATGGTGTTCTCGGCCTTCGCGGTGGCCTCGCGCGCCTGCATCGCCTCCTCTCGCGCGACGACGCCTTCCTTCTCGGCCCGTTCGAGCTTCGTGCGGACCTCGCGCAGGAGCGTCTCCTGCTCGGTGACCTTCAGCGCTTCCTTGAACTGGCGCTTGCGCAGCTCGGAGCGATCCTCCTCGAGCTTGGCCGAGGCCGCCATCGACGACTCGAGCGTCGCGTGCAGATCCTCGTTCTCTTCCTTGATGCGCCCCAGCTCGGCGGTCGCGAGCTTCGCCGCCTGGACTGCGTGCGCGAGGCCGTCACGCTCGGCGCGCAAGGTCTGCAGGTCGGCGTTCGCTGCCTCGAGCAGCTTGCGCAGCGCGTTCGCCTCGGCCTCGAGCCCGCTCACCTTGCTCTCGAGCGTGATGCAGCGCTCGGTGGCGATCTCGAGGCGGTCGAGCGCGCCTTCGCGCTCGCGGCGCTGGTCGTCGAGCGACTTCTCGACCGCCGAGGCCTGCTCGCTGAGCCGGGCGAGCTGCTGCTTCAGCGAGCTCATACCGATGTTGGCCTCGCTGCGCGGCGAGGCGTTGACGTTCGAGCCGCTGCCGGGCCCATCGACGTTCACCACGTCGAAGCGCGGCGGGGAATCTTCCTCGTCGGGCTCGGCGCGGTCGTCACGACGGATCGGCGGCTTCTTCGAACCTTGCATCGGCTATCCCTGTCTCCATCAGAGCACAGCCCGCCGCCGAGGACGAAGAACGCGGCCGGCCAGGCACGATCGACTCGGGCTCGCGCTCGCGCTCGGGCGGCATCTCGCCACGCAGGCGCGCGAGGACGCGCTGGAGTCCGTCCAGCAGCCTCGTCTTGCGCACATTGTCCGTTGCCCGCACGCTCTGCGCGTCAGCCGCGCCCGAGACCACGCAAACGGCTATGCCCGAGGTCGTGGGATCCGCGCGGAGGGCGTCGAGGAACGCGCGGCCATCCATCACCGGGAGCTCGAGATCGAGCAGGACGAGGTCGGGGCTCGGGAGCTCGCGCGCCATCTCGAGAGCGGTCGCGCCGTCGCTGGCGTCGAGCACCTCGCAGCCTTCCCGGCGGAGGATCATCGCGATGAGCTCGCTCGCCTCGGGCTCGTCCTCGGCGATCAGGACCAGCGGGCGACGGGCAAACGCGGTGGGCACAAAGCTTCCCAAGCAGGGGACGTGCCGCAAGAAAAGGCCTCGAAAACGAGGAAAACTGCGGCTCTTGGCCCCGGAGCGAGGCGCCGGCGCGCCACGTGGAGACACTTCGCCATGGTCGGTCGCCCGACTTTTTTTCCTTGCACAGGGGGCCCGGCGAGCAATGCTGGCGTACCACACCCCGTAACTCTCTCCTGCGTGCCTAGATGACCAGACTTTCGCTCCTCGGTTCCGTCCTCTGCGCGGCGCTCCTCCCCAGCACCGTGCTGAGCGCCTGCGCGACCGACAACGGCGATGCCGTGCATGGGCCGCAGTTCGGCCCCACGCCCGAGCGCCCTGCCGGCCCGATCGATGGCGCGGTCGACCCCGTCCCCGAAGGCGGCTCCAGCCCGTCCGACGGCGGTCCCGAGGCGGACGCGCCGGTCAGCACGTGCACCTCCGGCACCGTCGTCGTGCTCGCGGGGGGCGACACGGCGCTCAGCGGCGCCGCGCAGATCGCGGGCGGCGCATGGACCGGCGCGGCCATCGGCGGGGGCGCCGCGAAGAGCCATCCCGCCATCGTCCCGTTCGGCACCGGCTTCCTCGCGCTCACGCGCGGGCCCGCCGACAAGCTCATGTCCGTCTCGTTCGGCGCCTCGTCGTGGGGCGCGGCGACCGCCGTCGGTAGCGAGACCACCATCGGTCCACCCGCGCTCGCCGTGGTGGGGACGAAGGCGCACGCCGTCTATCTGGCGGGCGGTGCGCCGAGCCTCTTCTTCCGCGTGGAGAGTGCGGGCACGTCCTGGAGCGCGGCGCAGGCCGTCACCTCGAATGCCGTGCAGGCGTTCGGTCAGTCGGCCGGCAGCCTCTCCGCGGCCGGCGCCGATCTCGTCTTCGCGCAGGACGGCGGCGACAACGAAGGGCTCTACACGCAGAGGTACGACGGTACCTGGTCGGCGGGAACGCCCGTCGTCGGCGCAGGGACGCTCACCACCGCGCCTCCCACGCTCGCGGCGATCGACGGCGGCAAGTTCGACACCGTGCTCGTCTACGCCGACAACACCGTCAACCACGTCATCGGCTTCTCCACACGCGATGCAACGTCGAAGCTCTGGGCGACCGCTACGGTGACGAACGCGCTCGCGCAGACGGCCGAGCAGCCCTCGCTCGCGCGCGTCTCGCCGACCGGCCTCGTCATGACGTTCCGGGGCAATGACCAACGCCCGTACACGATGAGGGGCACCATCGGCGCGAGCGCCATCACGTGGAGCGCTCCCGTCGCGCTGCTCGCCGACACGTCCACGGTCGACGGACCGCCCGCGATCGCCAGGGGCGTGTGCGGGGACGAGGCCATTGCGGTCTTCGCCTCGGGTGGGCAAGTGAAGGCGACGCGTTTCCGCGGCGCATCCTGGTCCGTTCCCGAGGCGGTCTCGGGTGCATCGGGCACGCGGGTTTCCGTCTCGACCCGCTGACACGGCCTCGCGGTCGTGTACTCTCACGGTCGTGGGAGCATCCGCGTTGGAACCGAAGCCGAGGAACGATCCCCAGAACGCGGTGACGAAGTTCTGCCTGGCAATGGAGGAGCTTCGTCGCACCGATGGCGGTCGCGTGAAGAACGCGAAGGACTTCGTCGAGTATTTCTTCCCGTACGACGAGACCCGCGCCACCGACCAGCTGTTTGTACACCTGCCGCGCGAGGTCCGTGCGCCGGTGGTCGCGGGCTGGGGCATCCGCGGCGCGAAGGCCGCCCTCCGCGACGACGACGAACGCATCCGCAGCGTCGTCCACGACGCGATCCTCGCGGGCGACATCGACGCCAGCGTGTTCGAGGAGGGCGTCTCTGCCTCGATCGTCACGTCATGGGTGCCGCTCGGCGAGTGGTGGTTCTTCTGGCGGTCCGGCAAGGTCGCGGGCGCGCCCGCGCAGAAGGCGCTCGCCACCGCGCGCGAGCTCGGCCTCTTCGACGACACGTGGTTCCTCGAGAACGTCGACGGCCGCGGCGGTCGCATCAAGGGCACCGACACGATCGCCGATACGCTCAGCAAGGAGCAGGTCGTCGCGTGGGTCCGCGGCGTGCACGCGAGCGGCGACGGCTCTCCCGCCGGGCTCGTCGCGGCGCTCGGCTGGGAGACCATCCTCACGAAGACCGCGCAGGAGGCGCTGCTCTTCGCGCTCGATGCGCTCGCGAAGAAGATCGGCCTCGCGAAGGTGGCCCTCCCCGAGCCCGCGGCCAGCAGCGTGCGCGGGAGCGAGGTCCCGGGCATCGCCATCCCCGACTTCCCGATGGTGGAGAAGGGCAGCGAACCGGAGGAGCCGGTGAGCGTGGGGCCCGTGCAGGCCGATTCGCTCGTGCCGTTCTCCGGGGGCGAGGATCCGGGCTCGGAATGGCCGGAGATCGCCGCGCCCGGCGACATGGGCTACGCGCTCGCGCAGCCGTCCGTGAAGCCGGGTGGCCTCACGTCGAGCTACGGCGACGACGAGGAGATCACCTCCGAGCACCAGACGCCGCTGAAGGCCGTGCCCACCGCGAAGTAGCGCGTAGCGGGGAGCGCGTGCCGCGCGCCTCAGCGCTTGCCGCGCGCCTCAGCGCTTGCCGACGAGCCCAAGGAGCTGCGTGCGCAGGGGCTCCTCGCACTGGCGCCCGAGCTCCGCGATCACCGTCGGGGCCTCCTCGGCGTCGATCGCCATGAGGCTCGTCGACATCGAGAGCAGCACCGGGCTGGGCAGCACTCTCGCCTTGGCGCGGAGGACCGCGAACATCCCGCCCTTGGGCGCGAGCGCGCGCCGTAGCACCGCCGCGGCGAGCGGACGGACGGAGGCGGTGGTGTCGGCGAGCGCCTCGGCGATCGCGACCCGCACGCCCTGGCTCGCCTCGGCGTCGCCGAGGATGTCCTCGGCCTTGCGGACGACGTGCTCGTCGATGGCGCGGAGATCGCGGAGCCCGCGGATCGCCGCGACGCGCATTCCCTCGTCGGGATCCTTGATCAGCACGCCGAGGAGCAGCGGGCGCGCGCGATCCCCCCAGAGCGTCACCAGCGGCGGGATCGCGGCGCGGCGCACCGCGACGTCGCCCCAGCGCAGGTACTTCGCGACGATGTTGCCGGCGGCGTCGTCGGCGACGAGCGGCATCGATCGCAGGAGATCCTCGGCGAGCCGATGATCGTGCTGGTTCGCGTCGCCCGGCGCGTTGCGCTGGAGCGCGGCGGCGACGAGCGGCCACGCCGCGAGGCCGATCCCGCGCATCGCCGAGACGAACCGCGCGCGGGTCGGGGGCGTCGGGTGCACGCGGAGCCGCGCGGCGTAGAGCGCGTGCGCGGCTGCGAGCCCGAGCGAGGCGAGCAGCGCCGGCGCTGCGTCCTCGTGCTCGGCGAGCGCGCGCTCCGCTGCGGACGAAAGGCGCGCGGGATCCTGGAGCGTCTTGACGAGCCGCGCCGCGAGCTCCGCGCTCGCGCCGTTCGCGGGCTCGGCCGCCACCTTGCGCAAGATCGCGACGACGTGCGCGAGCGCTGCGAGCTCGCGTTGCTCGAGCATCAGCTGCATCGCCGCGGCGATCGACTGCGCCTCGGCCACGAACGCCGCCGGCGTGGCGAGCTTCTCGCGCAACGTCGAGACGGGCTCGCGCGTGAGGCGCGCGGCGAGCGCCGGGACGTCGGGCACCACCGGCTTCCGCGCGAGAGCCGGCGCCAGCACCATGGGCAGCGCGTCGTCGTCGTCGTCGTCGTCGTCGT
>Ga0123336_10001624_pt1 | contig 20535 bp, 24 predicted proteins | sample SSSSmetaG_FD_96466 | JGI IMG/M metagenome (GOLD analysis project Ga0123336, IMG submission 96466) | Glacier valley bacterial and archeal communities from Borup Fiord, Nunavut, Canada, to study Microbial Dark Matter (Phase II) - ​SSSS metaG | ecosystem: Environmental > Aquatic > Freshwater > Ice... | reverse complement strand
ATTGTGGCTCAGCGCCGATGCCAGTCAGTGCATTGATAGCTCAACACCCGCAACAGCTGCAGGAGGGAAATTTCAGCGTCCGCGGATCCCGGCATGCGGGTTCAGTCGCTGAGCGGATAGTTAGTTCAAGCGCTGCTTGATGATCACCGAGCCGTTCTCTTGTGTCTCGACCATGCCGCGTTCTTCCAAGTCTTTCATCACGCGACTGACCATTTCGCGCGACGCGCCGACCACTTTGGCCAGGTCTTGGCGTTAGACCTTATTGCGGATGATCTTCAAATCGCCTTGGTCTTCAGCCATGTCGAGAAGCGTACGAGCCACTCGGCCGTACACGTCCAGAAGCGCCAGCGATTCGATCTGGCGATCGGCGTTGCGCAGACGCTGCACCAAACCACGCAAGATGGCGTACGACAGGCTGGAATTCTCTGGCAAGCAGCGCGTGAAGTCAGGACGAGCCAAAACCAGCATGTCTGTTTGAATTTCAGCGCGAACGGTGGCCGAATGTGGCTCGTTGTCTATGAGGCTCATCTCGCCGACGTAGTCCCCGGGCTGCAGCACAGCCAAGATGACCTCGCGGCCGCGTGAATCGGACGTCAGCACACGGGCGCGTCCGGTCAGCAAGATGAACAGAGAATTCGATTTGCGCATGTGCTCGACAATGATTTCTCCGCGCCGAAAACGCCTCTTGACCACCGCGTCGGCAATGCCTTGTGCCTGGTCATTGGTGAGCAACGAAAACAGCGGCACCCGTCGAATCAGATCGAGGTTCGAAATCATGGCCATGGAAAAAGCTCCGAAAGAATGAACAAAGGTCAATCGCGCGAATGTGATGCGAGAAAAGTCACACGATCTGTCGCGCAGATATTGTCACGCTTGACACGGTTGTAAGCGCGGATAAGCGCTGCCATGTCAGACTGTTAGACGAACCACCGTTTTACTTTTCGACAAGACACACCATGATCTCGACACCGACTTCCACGAACAAGCATGCCCACGTCTTAATCCTGGGCTCGGGCCCGGCGGGCTACACCGCAGCCATTTACGCAGCGCGCGCCAACCTCAAACCCATGCTGGTGACTGGCATTGCCCAAGGCGGTCAGTTGATGACCACCACCGACGTCGACAACTGGCCTGCCGACGTCGACGGCGTGCAAGGCCCCGAACTGATGGAGCGCTTTCAAAAGCACGCCGAACGTTTCAACACCGACATCGTTTTTGATCACATCAACACCGTCGACCTGAGCAAACGCCCGTTTACGCTCACCGGCGACTCAGGCACATACACCTGTGACGCGCTGATTTTGGCCACCGGTGCAAGCGCTAAATACATCGGCTTGCAGTCCGAGCAAACGTTCATGGGACGCGGTGTCAGCGGGTGCGCCACCTGCGACGGTTTTTTCTACCGCGACCAGGAAGTCTGCGTGGTGGGCGGAGGTAACACAGCGGTAGAAGAAGCACTGTATTTGTCCAACATCGCCAGCAAAGTTAACCTTATCCACCGCCGCGACAAGTTCAAAGCCGAAGCCATCTTGGTTGACAAATTGATGGACAAAGTGGCTAGCGGAAAAATGAAGCTGCACTTATGGCAAACCTTGGACGAGGTGCTGGGTGACAAGAGCGGTGTGACCGGAGTGCGTTTGAAGAACACGCAAAACGGCAGTACCGCAGAGTTGACCTTGACCGGCTGCTTCATCGCCATCGGCCACCAACCCAACACCGACATCTTCAAAGGCCAGTTGGAGATGAAAGACGGTTACCTCATCACCCGCAGCGGCTTGAGCGGCTTGGCCACCATGACCAGCGTGGAAGGTGTGTTTGCCGCAGGCGACGTTCAAGATCATGTTTACCGCCAAGCCATTACCAGCTCGGGTACGGGCTGCATGGCCGCACTCGACGCGCAGCGCTTCTTGGAGACACAACCAGCTGAGAACTGGCGCACGGCTTGAATCGGGCTATAATCATGTTCTTTGCCGAAAACCACAGCTGAGACTTCTGCTTAATGGTTTTCGGAAGATGAGTACCAGGCAGTTCGCACCAAAGCGAAGTTCTTGCTCATCGCACCTGAAACCAGATTAGTTTTTACGGGAGAAGCGTCATGGCACGCGTCTGTCAAGTCACGGGCAAGCGCCCGATGGTAGGGAACAACGTTTCTCACGCCAACAATAAAACCAAGCGTCGCTTCCTGCCGAATTTGCAGTACCGCCGTTTTTTTCTGGAAGCCGAAAACCGTTGGGTGCGTTTGCGTATTTCGAACGCGGCTTTGCGGCTGATCGACAAGGTGGGCATCGAAAAGGTCGTCGCTGACCTGCGAGCCCGCGGCGAAATCTGAATCGGGAGAGCATCATGGCAAAAGGCGGACGCGAAAAAATCAAGCTGGAATCCAGCGCAGGTACCGGTCATTTCTACACAACCGACAAAAACAAGAAAACCACGCCTGAAAAGCTGGAGATCATGAAGTTTGATCCCAAAGCTCGAAAGCATGTGATGTACAAGGAAATGAAGCTGAAGTGATTCGGTTAACTGATTAATCTTAAAGACCCGCATACGCAAGTAAGCGGGTTTTTTGTTGCCTGCTGCATTCCGCTGAACTCGCGGCCAACAAAAAACAGTCGTAAAAAAGCCCGCACAACGCGGGCTTTTTTTCAGGCTTCGACTGTCTAGGCGTGCACAGCCCGCAGCTTCAATGCGAACTCTTGCAATGCCGCGATGCCACTTTCTTCGGCTTTCTTGCACCACGCTTGCAAATCAGCTACCAGCTGCTCAGCCGACACATTGGTACGCGTCCACAGCTGACGTAACTCTTCGCGCATCGTTACCAGCTTTTTCAGCTTCTCGTTGTCGGCCCAAGCGTTGGCCACCTGCGCTTTCACGCCGACCGGAATTTTGTCTTCATCGCGGTGTAACCAGCGCTTGGCCAGGTGCATGTCTTTCCACTTTGCCGTGTTCTCTGCGCCTTCGGCCTTCAGACGCTCCAACTCCACGAGGCAGGCCGTGCGCAGGTGCGCTGCGTACTTGGCCATCACTTCGTAGCGGTTGGCGATGATGGCTTCCAGCGTGTGGGAATCGGCCACTGGCTTGACGTTACCGAGCTTCAAGGTCGGCACCGTTTTGCGGACCTTGGCCAAGCCCGCCATTTCCATCATCCGGATGTACATCCACCCGATGTCGAATTCGTAGGGCTTGACCGACAATTTGGCCGACGTAGGATAGGTGTGATGATTGTTGTGGAGCTCTTCACCGCCAATCAAGATACCCCATGGCGACAGGTTGGTTGACGCGTCAGCCGCCTCGAAATTGCGATAACCCCACCAGTGACCTAGGCCGTTGATGATGCCAGCGGCTGTGACGGGAATCCAAGCCATTTGCACAGCCCAGACAGCCAGACCTGCGGCTCCAAACAAAGCCAGGTCAATGATCATCATCAAACCCACGCCCTGCCAGCTGAAGCGTGTGTACACATTGCGCTCAATCCAGTCATCGGGCGTCCCGTGGCCGTACTTCCTCAGCGTTTCTTGATTCTTTGATTCAGCGCGGTACAGCTCGGCTCCCGTCAACAAAACAGTTTTGATGCCGCGAGTTTGCGGGCTGTGCGGATCTTCTTCGGTTTCGCACTTGGCGTGGTGTTTGCGGTGAATCGAAACCCATTCTTTGGTTACCTGCCCAGTACCGAGCCACAACCACAGCCGGAAAAAATGTGAGGGAATCGCATGCAAGTCCAACGCGCGGTGCGCCTGAGAGCGATGCAAAAAAATCGTCACAGCGGCAATAGTGATGTGAGTCGTCACCAATGCGTACAAGACAATTTGCCACCAAGTCGCAGCCAATAAACCGTGCGCCAACCATTCAATCAAGCCGTCAAAGACCGACATCAATATGTTCATCTCATACTTTCAGCGAGCTCAAGTTGAACTCAATCATAATTGTAGGGGGATCAAAGTCATTGCGCACAAAAGTTGGAACGACGCGCTGAATACTTAAAGGGTATTTGGGCGCTTTTGCCGACAAATCAAGCCTTTTCCCAAGCGGCAGCAAAAAAACCGTCGGTCGAATGTCGGTGCGGCCACAGCCTGAGAAAATCGCCGTGCACCAAGCTTTCAGCGTGGTCAACATGCGCCTTGCTCAAGGCTTGAGCCACGGGAAGTAACTTGTACACGCCCAGGTTGGCCTCGGTGAAGGCGAGCGCAATGTCTTCGTTTTCAGCTTTCAATAAGCTGCAGGTGGCGTAGACGAGGCGTCCACCCGGCTTCAACAAGCGCGCGGCGCTAGCCAAAATCGCCGCTTGCTTGACGCGCATTTCCTCAATCGACTTGGGCGACTGCCTCCACTTCAGATCTGGATTCCGGCGCAAAGTGCCCAAGCCCGAGCAAGGCGCGTCGACCAGGACCCGGTCCAACTTGCCGGACAAGCGCTTGATGCGGTCGTCACGCTCATGCGCAATTTGCGCCGGGTAGACGTTGGACAGCCCGCTGCGTGCCAAGCGCGGTTTGAGCGCCGCCAAGCGGTGACCGGAGGTGTCGAACGCGTACAAACGTCCGGTGTTGCGCATGGCCGCGCCCAAGGCCAAGGTTTTTCCCCCCGCACCCGCGCAGAAGTCGGCCACCATTTCGCCGCGCTTGGCATCCACCAGCAGCGCCAGCAGCTGACTGCCTTCGTCTTGCACTTCTACGTCACCGCGAGTGAAGGAATCGAGCTTGTTCAACGCTGGCTTGCCTTGCAGGCGAAGTCCCAGCGGCGAGTAAGGCGTGATCTCGGACAACAAACCGCCCGCTTTGAGCGCAGCTTGCACGTCGTCTCGCTTGGCTTTGAAAGCGTTGACGCGCAGATCCAAACCGGCCGGTGCGTTCAAGCTGTTGACCAACGGCCAAAACTCATCGCCCAGCTCGGCTTGCAGCAACTCGGCCAACCACTCGGGCAAATTGTGGCGCAATTTGTCGGGCAGGCTGGCGCGGTCGATGGTAGCTACCTGCTCCATCCAGTGAAGCTCGGGTTCAGTCAGCGCGGCGCGCAAAAAGGCCGCGTTGCCTTGCCAACCGAGCAGCGCCAAGCGGCGCTCCATTTCGCCTTTGCCGGATTGCGCCAGATGTTGGTAAAGCAAGCGCTGGCGCAGAACGGTGTACGTGGTCTCAGCCAGCGTGTTGCGTTCGCGCGGACCCAGGGCGCGGTGGAAGCGGAAAAAGTCGGACACCACTCGGTCGGCGGGCGTGTCGAACTGCATCACCTTGTGAATAAGGTCGGTGGAAAGTTCTAAAAGGGCGTTGGGATGCATCTCTGATTATCCTTTGGCGCTATGACTGAGCCTTTGACTGCCCCTGAATCCGACTTGCCTGAGCTTCCTCAGACGCCGCTGGGCCATTACCGCCACTACAAAGGCGGCGAGTACGAGGTCATCGGCGTGGCGCGTCACAGCGAAACGAACGAGCCGCTGGTGGTCTATCGACCACTGCACAGCGACATCGGCTGGTGGGCGCGACCGCACGCCATGTTTTTTGGCAGCTTGGAGGTGCACGGCGTGCTGACCAAGCGTTTTACCCGGCTCGCAGCATGAACCTCATCACCGCGCGACCACGCTTGCTCGCTTCGCTGGCAGCGGGCATGGCGGTGACGCTTGCCGTGCCCGCCTCCAACAGTTGGGTGACCCGCGCGTTGCTGGGTTGGAACGTCGGTGTCGTGATCTACCTGGCACTGATCACCACCTTCATGCTCAAAGCCGATCACGGCAAACTCAAGCGCGTTGCCGCAGCTCATGCCGAAGGTGCTGCCGTGGTGCTGACCGTGGTGGTGGTCGCCGCATTGACCAGCTTGGTGGCCATCGTGGTGGAGCTGTCAGCGGCCAAATTGCCAGGCAGCCACCATGCCTTGCCGCATGTCCTGTTGGCGTTGAGCACGGTGGTGTGTTCTTGGACACTGCTGCCAACCCTGTTCACACTCAATTACGCCAGCCTCTACTTCACACAACCCGGTGGTGGCTTGCGTTTTCCTGACGACCACGCTGGCGGTCCGCCCGATTACGCAGACTTTGCCTACTTCGCATTCACCATTGCGGTGGCGTCGCAAACAGCGGACGTCAGCATCACAACCCGGCCAATGCGCCGCTTGGCGCTTGCGCAGTCGCTGTTGTCGTTCTTGTTCAACACCACCATCTTGGCGTTGATGATCAACATCACGGCCAGCTTGTTTTAGAGCAATAGCTGCGGCTCGTTGTCAGTGTGCGTGACCACGCCGTTGTGAATGCGCAGCGCGCCTTCGACACACCAGCGCAGCGCCAGCGGGTACAGCACATGCTCGCGCGCCAACACGCGTGCCGCCAAGCTGACTTCGGTGTCCTGCGGCAACACCGGCACCACGGCCTGCGCCACGATCGGGCCGTGGTCTAAATCGGCCGTCACGAAGTGCACCGAGGTGCCCGCCAACTTGCAACCCGCCTCGATAGCACGGCGGTGCGTGTGCAAGCCGGTGAAAGCTGGCAGCAGCGAAGGATGGACGTTCAGCATGCGACCTTCGAAGCGGCGCACAAAGGCAGGCGTCAAGATACGCATGAAGCCGGCCAGCACCAACCAATCAGGCGCATGGGCTTCGATTTCATCGGCCAGCGCCGCATCAAACGCATCGCGCGTCGCGAAGTTTTTGTGGTCAACAACTGAAGTCACGATGCCGTGCGCTTGAGCCAACAGCAAGCCCGGCGCGTCTGCTCGGTTGCTGACAACGGCGCGCACACAGGCATCCCATTTTTCCGCGGCGCAAGCGCGCACGATCGCGTCCATGTTCGAGCCTTGGCCCGACAACAGAACGACGATATTTTTCACGCTGCTTTGCTGTTGGCGGCCGCGTTCAAAGCGGCCAGCGCATCAATCACGTCTTGTGAGCTGACGCCCTCGCCTCGCGTGACGGGCGCCTGCAGCACCGACGCCGCATCAAGCTTCAAACGAGCCACCCAAGCGCCCGCCTCACGGCCCGCATCGAACGCCGCGCTTTGCAAAAGCGCATCACCATTCGCCGCAGTGAGCTTGAAATAAAACTTGCCGTGGGCCTCGCGGTACTGTTTGAAGCTGGGCAGCGCGGCTTTGGCCCTCGCCACCACCACCGCAGCGGGCGCGGCCACGGCCACCATGCGGCGCAAACCCACGGCATGGCGCAGCTCGGCCAAGAACGGCGCTGACAGCAAACGCGCTTTGCGCGCGCCTTCCATCAGTACCTCTTCGATGCGTTCGGGGTGGGCCATCAGGTCTGCGTGGTGATCTCGCAGCGGGCCCAACTCGCGTTCTATGCGCTCTGTGACCACACCTTTGGCATCGCCCCAGCCCATGCCTGCACGCAAGTTGACGCGCAGCTCAGCCCGTTCGGCGTCATTCGCAAACGCGTCGAACAAAGCCACCAAATGGGCGCTGTCGGGGTCTTTGGGCTCGCCGGGCAGACGCGAATCGGTGACCACGCGCGCAATCGCTTCGCGCAGGCCTTTGGAGCCGCCTTCGAACAGCGGCACGGTGTTGTCGTAGCTCTTGCTCATCTTGCGGCCGTCCAGACCCGGAAGCAGCGCCACGCGCTCGTCGATGTTGGCCTCGGGCAGCACAAAGTAGTCTTTGCCCGCCCCAAACAAATGATTGAAGCGCTGCGCCAAATCACGCGCCATCTCGATGTGCTGAACCTGGTCGCGGCCCACCGGCACGCGGTGCGCGTTGAAGATCAAGATGTCGGCCGCCATCAAGATGGGGTAGCTGAACAAACCCATGTTGATGTTGGCATCCACGTCTTCACCGGCCGCCACATTGGCATCAGCCGCCGCCTTGTAGGCGTGCGAGCGGTTCATCATGCCTTTCGACGCCACGCAGGTCAGCAGCCACGTGAGCTCCGGAATTTCAACGATGTCGCTTTGCCGATAAAACGTGACGCGATCGGTGTCGAGGCCGCAGGCCAACCACATGGCGGCGATCTCCAAGCGCGAGCGCTCGACGCGCGCGGGGTCGTCGCATTTCACCAGCGCGTGGTAGTCGGCCAGAAAGAAAAAGCTCTCGACGCCAGACTCCAAGCTGGCTTGAATGGCGGGGCGAATGGCACCGACATAGTTGCCAAGATGGGGCGTGCCCGAGGTGGTGATGCCGGTAAGGACGCGTTGGATCATGGGTCTGTGGATGGGCATGGCAAACGGGCTTGAAATGATGGCACAGCATTCAGTGACGATGGCGATGGCGATGGTGTGCGTCGGGGAAATGCTCATGGCTGTGCCCGAGCGCGGTGTGCGTGTGATGGTGTGCGTGTGATGGTGTGCGTGTGATGGTGTGCGTGTGATCGCGTGCGTGTGATCGTGTGTAGGTAATGGCGTCTTTGTTCATGTGCCTCCATGCGCATGCAGGTGATGCGCATCGTGGACACGCTCGTGCGTGTGCACATGCGTGTGCACATGCGTGTGCACATGAGCGTGGCGCTCAGTCAGGTGCAGCCAAACGCCCAAGGCCGCGGTGACGGGCTCTTTCAGCAGCCACCTACCCAATAACGCGACAAAAAAAGGGGCCACCGAAAAATAAGCTCCGGTGCGCGTCGTTCCCAAGTGCCGAAGCGCCACCAAGAACAAGACGAAGCTGCTGCCATAACTCAAACCACTTCCTTCGCGATGGGCGAACCACTTCGTCGCGGCGCATCCGGCGCAGCCGCCATAAGCCCAGGCCCGAGACGAGGTAGAACAGCGCCGCCAGCATCCATGGGTCGGTGCGTGAGAGCAGCAGCTTGGCAAACGGCGTCTCAGCGCCGAACAACAACGCTGCGCCCAGTGCGGTCCAAACTGCCCACTTCACGCAACCTCGCTTGCCAAAATTCATGTGCTCACCAAAAAAATTGATTCGTTGTGCGGCCTGTGGGTTGAAGTACCCATCCTTGCCCCAGTCTTGACCCGGTCGACGCGGCCCCACCTGCGCCGGCTCGAAAAAAGTGCCTCGAACAGCGTAGCGTGAGGCGAACAGTGCCTTCGCGTCGGCACACGCCATTTTTTGCGCCGTGTCAGCGTCAAGGCTCACCAACACCTCCCCGATCGGCGAATGCGATGGTGATGGCCGTGCCGCCCCATTCACTGTCACATAGGCTGACCACCGCGCCATGCAGGGCCGCGATGTCTCGAACGATGGCCAGCCCCAAACCGCTGCCTTCGCCCTGGGCGAGCCGGCCGCGAACGAACCGTTCGAATACCGATTGACGCTCGAGCTTGTCGATGCCGGGGCCCGAATCTGAGACCCTCACCAGAAGCGGGTTCGACAAGACCTCAACGACGACCCGTCCGCCCTTGGGCGTGTAGCGAACCGCGTTGTCGATCAGATTGCCCAAGGCTTCGGCGATCAAATCCGGAATCACGAAGGCCCACACCGGCTGCGGCGGAGCGATGAGTTCGAGATGGATGGCTTTGCTGAGGGCCTGGTCAGCGTGCACAGCCCCGACATCCTGCGCCAACGCGACCAAATCGTGCCTGCGGAAGTCGAGGCCACTGCGGATTTCAGGGTCGAGCGTTCCAAGCGCCAACAGCTGTTGGACGAGCCGTGCGGTTCGCTGCGTCGATTGACTCAACTCAAGAATGACAGCGCGCGCACTGGCGATGTCAGGTGCCTTCGCAGCGCGGGCCAGGCCGAGTTGCAAGCCTGCAAGCGGCGTGCGCAATTGGTGGGCGGCCGTGGCGGCAAATTGCCGCTCGCGGGCCAGCATTTCTCGAATGCGTGCCAACAGGTCGTTCAACGCCGCCGCAAATGGCAGCAGTTCACGCGGCACATCTTGGTCGCTGATGGCTTGCAGCGACGTGTGCGAGCGTTCGCTCCAGCGCACAGCAATCAACTCCAGCGGCCGCACAGTGCCTCGCACCGCCAGCACGATGGCGCCAGCCGCGGCAAAAAACAATACCGCCATCGGCCAAAACACAACCAGCAACTCTTGCGTGGAGCGCTGCCGTTTCAGCTGTGTCTCGGCAACCAACACGGTCACGGAATGGGCACCCGTTTCGTTCAAATCAACACGAGCGATCCGCACCGGCTTGCCATCGAAGAGGGTCTCGAAAGTCAGGCCCCGGCGGTAGGTGAGTGCGCCGGTACCGCTTGCGGGCAAACCTTTGCGCCCTGCCAGCAAGCGCTCTCCTTGACTCACGCTGAAAAAGGTGAGGTCGTTGTCGTCGTAGAGAAGAATCGTCTGCGCAATGAGCGGCAGATCCAGCGCCGCCTGCCCTTGATCGAACTTCACGAGTGAGGCCACCGAATGCGCCGCATCCAGCAACCAGCGGTCAAAAACCCGATCGGTCAGGCGCTTTGCGGTGTAGGTTCCCAAAGCTGCCGTGGCGGCGACGATGACCAGCAACGGAAACAGCAACCGCACCAACAGGTCGCGCGTGAGCCACTGGGTACGCAGCGGCGATTTCATCGGTGCGGCGCTGCGTTGGATGTGAGTTCCAGCACATAGCCGAAACCGCGCAGCGTGCGGATCGTGGCACCGGACTCCGTCAGCTTGCGGCGCAGGCGGGAGACATAGACTTCTGCCGCGCTGTCGCCAACCTCTATGTTGCGCTGCGCAAGCGTATCAATCAGGCTTCGCTTGGACAGCATTCGCGGGGCCCGCACCATCAACAGCCCGAGCACCTCGAATTCTCGGGGCATGAGCTCTAACGCCGCGTTGTCGATGTAAGCACGGCCCTCGTCGCCAAGCCAGCGAATGCGCCCGAACTGCAAAAACTCTCCGCGTGAGGAAAGGCTTCGCCTTTGCAAGGCGTCGATGCGGGCGTCCAACTCATCAGGGTCGAAGGGCTTCACCAAATAATCGTCTGCCCCGCTGTTCAAGCCCAGTATCCGGTCGGCGACGCGGTCGCGGGCGGTCAACACGATCACCGGTGTCAGTCGGTTGCGCAGGCGCCACCGCGCCAGCCAATGCACGCCGTCGCCATCGGGCAAGCCAAGGTCCAGCACGATCAGGTCGAAGCCGTCACCGGTTGCGTCTTGCGCGCAAACGGCGTCTGCAGCCGCCAAACTGCTGCATGCCTGCACGGCCCAGCCAACCGCGTGCCACCTGAGCATCAACTCGTGCGCAATCACCGCGTCGTCTTCAATCAACAGCAAGCGCATGTTGAAGACTGTAGCGGGCCATGCCGAACATAAAGACGGCCCAAGCGGTGAGGGCGCGCGACAACACCGAAAGCTTTCACAAGGTCATTGATAGCTGTTTGAAAGCTTGAGTCCATAGCCTCCCGACTTTTACAGATGGTGTGCGCGACTTTGGCTTGCAGTGTTTTGAAATTTAGGGGGTTCGTGCCCTGCGGGTGGCGACTGGTCGTTGCTACTTCGGTGCTGCTGGCCGACGCAGGCGCGGACGCGCAAGGGTGTGCGCCCCTGACGGAATCGCTGGCATCTGCACTCACGCTCGCAGCCGCGCTGGAGCGCACACGCGATTGCCATCCCGACGTGCGCGCAGCTGCGGGTTCGTTGGCTGCTGCCGATGCGGACGTGATCACTTCAGGGCAAGGCCCCAATCCCCAGCTCACGCTGGGCGCAGGGTCTGTGAGCCGGGACCTGGGGGCCGGCCCGTGGTGGAACAAAACTTTCGATCACCAAATTCGCATCGATCAAACGATAGAGCGCGGCGGCAAGCCAGCGCTGCGGCGCGCGGCCGCCGAAACGCTGCGCGAGGCCGCAAGACTGGACCTGAGCGAGGCCGTGCGCCGCGCTCAACTCAGCGTGACCCAGGGCTATCACGAATTGGCCGCGGCGCTGGCGCGGCGTGCCGAGATCGCAGCGGCATACGAACTTGCGATTGAGGCGCAGCGAGCGCAAAACCTGCGCGTCAAGGCTGGTGACGCCGCACCCGTCGACGCCACCCGGCTCGCGCTGGATGCGATCCGCGTTCAGGCCGATCTGAGGCAGGCGGAGGCCGATATGCACGCGGCGCGAATTCAGTTGTCCACCGCGCTGGGTGCGCCAGAGTGGTCCGACAAGCTGATGCCGTCAGACGCGCAGGTGCCGCAACTCGACCGCACTTCGGCTGCGATGGCTGCCGAATCGATCGCCACTGATCGCCGCCCCGACGTGTTGGCGGCCCGCACCAGGTTGCTCGCGGCCGAACTGGCACGCGATCTGGCGAGAGCGCAGCGCGTGCGCGACGTGGGCGTTGGGGTGCAGTTAGATCATTGGCCCGTCAGTGCGTCCAACGCTTCCGGCACTGGCAACACTGTGTCGCTCTCTGTTTCGGTACCGCTTTTTGTTCGGCATGGCCTGGAAGGCGAGTTGGCGCGTTCTGAAGCCGATGTGGCGAATGCGCGCGAGACCCTGCGTCGTGCGCAGCTGACGGCGCAAAGTGAACTCCGCGACGCTGCTGACGCTGCTGGTACTCCCCACTCTGTACATCTGGTTTGCACGCCGTGAAGGAAGCGAAAATTGACACAACTCGCAATCAATAGTTGCCGTGGTGCTGCCATCGTGGCAGTGATGATGGCATCCGGCTGCTCGGTCTTCAGCAACAACGACGCGGCGCAGTGGCGGCAGTTGACGGTTCTGCGCGTTCAGTCGCGCGCCGAACTGAGCAGGAGCGTTGACGTTAGCTGCCTCAGTTCCGTTGGCGGAGATTCAAACGATTTGGTCGCGGTGGTTAAGTATCGAGTTAACAGAGCGCCTTACCTACAAGCATTCAAATTTCCCGCAGGACGCACATTGCATGAAAGCGACACGGTGATTTTCCATCCAAGCCAATGCGCCATCCAAGATGAATCGCCTCGGCCATGAACTGCAACGCGTGGATCATGCTGGCACTCGCAGCAGCAGCACCCTGCACAACGCGTGCTGACGCGGGGGGTGACCGGCCCTTCAAGTTGACGCTGGGCGAGTATCGATACAACCAGGGTGGTGACGGCCACGACGTGAACCTGCGCTGGCGCCACGACGACAGCAACTTTTGGGTGGGTGCCTACCGCGATCCGAATTTCGGTTCACAACTGCGCATCGGTATGGACACCAGTTTGACCTTAGGCGGCAGTGCCAGTCTGCAGCCTTCGATCCAGGTCGCGTCTGGTGGGTTCGTTGGCGGCAGCCTGAACTTCCAAGTGGGCGACCCCTGGTTCGCGTTGGTGGGCGTGGGCCGAACCAACCTCAAGCCCTATTTTAATTTGAACTTCGACCCGAATGATGCAATCACTGCGGCGTTGGGTTGGCACGGTGAGAACGGCCGCACCTTGTCGTTGATGCTCGTGGCCGACGATCGCCTGCACACGGGCCAGAAAGACTGGCATCTGTACAGCCGCTGGCCGTTGAGCAACGATTTGCGCGGGACGTTTGACGTGCTGCGAAAAACCGGTGAAGGAGACGCAGGCTACGTGCGCGGCTGGGGCTGGAGTGCCACGCTGGATTTCCCCACTTGGTTCATGCGACTGGCGCGCGACCCTCAACAAAATTTCTCTACTCAAGATGCGACTCGAATCTCTTTCGGAGTGCGCTTCTGAAGCGCAGCCGTAGTGAGCGCAGCACAGGCTCACCTGACCAGTACTCGCTGTGGCCACTGCCATCGATTCATAACTTTATGCAAAAAAAATGGTTCTTAGCGGGTGCGCTAACTCACGTTGCCGCGTTTTGTTGCCTCAGTGCGGCCAACCTTGCATTGGCACAGACAAGTGAGCTGCCCCTCGCCACGGTCGAGTCTGCTGCGCCCGGGCAGCCTATGGCGCTTGCTCTCAAGCCGCGCGAGACTTGGAACGCCTTTGGGCAGTTCACTTTGGTAGCGCAAACCCACGGAAAATTCAATTCGCCTTACGCGGGTGAGAACAGCCTGTACGCGGGCCGATCGACCAAAGAAACCACTGACCTCACCGCCTTTCTCGGCGCAAGGCTGTGGCCCGGCGCTGAGCTTTATCTGAACCCAGAAATAGACCAAGGATTCGGTCTGAGCAACACCGTCGGCGTGGCCGGATTTCCGAGCGGGGAAGCCTACAAGGTCGGTCGGGCGCAACCCTATTTTCGGCTTAGCCGCGCATTCGTTCGGCAGGTCGTCGATCTCGGCGGTGAGACGGTGCAGGTCGACTCCGCGGCCAATGCGCTGGCCACCAGCCGAAGCCAAGACAACATCACCGTCACGCTGGGCAAGTTCTCAGTCGTCGATTTGTTCGACAACAACATTTATGCCCACGATCCGCGCACCGACTTTTTAAATTGGTCGGTGATCGGTGCCGGTGCCTTCGACTACGCCGCTGACGCTTGGGGCTACACCTACGGCGCCGCAGTGGAGTGGACGCAACGCTGGTGGACGGTGCGCGTGGGCGCATTCGCGTTGTCCACCGTGCCCAACAGCGAGAAATTGGACCGAAGTTTTCGGCAGTATTCGTGGGTTGGCGAACTGGAAGCGCGTCACGAGATCTTGGGGCAGGCCGGCAAGTTGAAACTATTGGCCTATGTGAACCGCGGACGCATGGCCAGCTACGACGAGGCGGTTCGGCTGGGCCAAACCAACAGCACTGCACCCGACGCCGTATTGGCCCGACGCGTTGCTTCGCGCCCGGGTGTGGCGGTGAACGCTGAGCAGGCGGTTTCGACCGATGTCGGCGTTTTCGCTCGGGCCAGTGCGAACGACGGCAGCAAAGAAGCCTTCGAGTTCACGGAAATCAACAAGTCTTTCTCGGCGGGCGCTTCGGTGAAGGGCGGCCCGTGGCATCGACCCGGCGACACAGTCGGCGTCGCCATCGCTGTCAACGCACTTTCGAGCGCGGCTCGGCGCTATTTCGCAGCAGGCGGTCTTGGAATATTGATTGGCGATGGCAGATTGCCGCACTATGGGCGAGAACAGATCATCGAGGCCGACTACAACGCCAAGCTCACTGACGCAATCAGTGTGGCGCTTGACTTCCAGCGAATCATTCAACCTGCCTACAACCGCGATCGAGGACCTGTCTCTATTTTCGGGCTCCGATTGCACGCCGGGTTTTGAGCCGATGCCGACTGTTGCGGCGCGTTGAATACATGACAGCGTTGACGTCCAGGCAACCACCGCCAACTCGGTCAAGCGGCTTCGGCTGCGGACCGCGAAGACATGCCCGACACGCCCAGGCGCTCAACCGCCAGGTAGTGCTGCCGGTAGTCCTCAAAGCTCAATGTGTCATTCGACTCGATTTGCGTTTGCAACTGCAGCGACGCTTCGGACATGGCCACAAATTGATCCTGCAACTCAGCAGAAAACGGCAAGTCCAACAAATGCGCCTGGGTTTGCAGCGACTGCGCTCGCGTGAATGCCACGTAAGAGCTGTCGAAGCTGGCTTGCATGACCGCCAGCACGCGGGCCGATGGCGTGAGGTTCGCGTCTTTCATACGGGCCTGCGCGGTGGCCAAGGCGTCGCGATAGGCAGTACTGCCGTTCGCGCTGTTGTCCAAGCCGTCCAAGCGCTCGGCCAAGGGCGCAAGGGCTTCCAGCAATTCATCGCCCCACGTGGTCAATGTGACCTTGCTGCCCCCGCGCTCTAACAACAGCCCGGGCTCGCGACCTCGCGCTGCCACGGCTTGCTGGTTGCGACCCAGCTCGGCGATTTCGCTGGGCGTGTCATCCGCGCTTTGGCTCAACAAGCAGTGCAACAAGAACATGTCGATGAAGCGCATGGTGCTGGCTGCGATGCCGACGGGCTCGAAGGGGTCCAGGTCCATGCAGCGCACTTCCACATATTCAACGCCGCGCTCGCGCAGCGCGTGCAAAGGCCGCTCGCCCGAGCGAATCACGCGCTTGGGGCGGATGGTTCCGTAGAACTCATTTTCAATTTGAAGCAGGCTGGTGGCCAACTGGTTGTAGTCGCCGCCGGGGTTGCGGATGCCGACCGCTTCGTAGGCCGGATAAGGTTGCGTGAGCGCTTCTTGCAGCGACGCCGCGTAGCCCTCCAAGCTGTTGTAGCTGACCGACAACGAGGACTGCGCGTCGCTTTGATAGCCCAGCCGCCCCATGCGCAGCGAGGTGGCATGCGGTAGATACAGCGTCTTCCCCTTCAGGATTTGCAAGCCGTGATCGCGACCTTCCACGAAGCTGGCGCAAAGCGCTGGTGATGCACCAAACAGGTACAGCAACAAAAAGGAGTGACGCCGAAAATTGCGGATCAACCCGAAATAGGCTTCGGTGGAAATTCCCGGCATCGACCAGTTGTAGTGAATGCCCGAGATGGTTTGCATGCGCCGCCCGTAACGATGGCCCAAGCCCATGCGGTAGACGCTCTTGGCGCGACCCACGTTCGATGAGCCGTAGCGACCCAGCGGAATCGTCTCGTCGGTGGGCAGGCCGCAGGGCATGCTCGACACCCACAACATCTCGTTGCCTAGGTCTTTCAGGGCGCGGTAACTGAACTGATGAACTTGCGTGAGCTCTTCCAAGCAGGCTTGCGCGTCGCCGTGAACACCGGTGACGAACTCCAGCTGCGACTCGCAAAAATCAGTGGTGATGTGCGGATGCGTGAGTGCCGAACCCAGCGCGGCAGGGTGAGGCGTGAAGGCCAGCCCGCCGTCGGGCTGTGAACGCAAACTTTCTTTCTCAACGCCCCGGCCCATGGCGCGCAATTGGGCGTCGGGCAGGTCGGCTAGCAAGCTGGTCAGACCGCTCATGCGGTTCTCCTCGTATTGGGACGAGCCGCACGGTAGCAGAGGCGCATGTCATTCGCCGCTGGCAAAGCGATGGGCTTACACGTCGACGGCTCAAAAGGCGCTGGCTTAGGAACCGCTGAAACGACACTTTCGCAAACCTTCCAACGAAAGCGCCCACTTGCATGAATGGAGCGTCGGCCGATGTATTCGCTTGCAAACCAACGAAAAAATCTTCACCGCGGCATTGAACGCGATAGAAGCAACGGCCGATCGCAGCGCTGCAAATCCTTGACGTGATTCTATGATTCCAATATGGTTGAAGTATGGAAGAACAAGACGTGGTCAAAGCGCTGGCAGCCATGGCCCAGGTCAGTCGCTTGAGGGTGTTTCGCACGTTGATCGTCGCCGGGCCGGCGGGCCTCACGCCCGGGGCTCTGGTCGAAGAACTGGGGCTGGCTGCCACCACGTTGTCGTTTCACCTGAAGGAATTGACGCACGCAGGTTTGGTGTCGCAACAACGCGATGGCCGCAATTTGATTTACCGCGCGGTCTTCGAACAAATGAGCGCCGTGTTGGACTACCTGACCGCGCACTGCTTTCAGGGTCAGCCTTGCAAGGTGGTTGAAGCCCAACCGGCCAACAGGGGGCGAAGCTTGGTGAAAGCAGCGAATGCGGCGAAAGCGGCGAAAGCGGCGAAAGCGCAGCAATCATGAACAGCGCATCTATTCCCCAAAGGCTTTACGCGGAAGGACTGGGCACGGCGATTTTGTTGGTCGTGGTGATTGGCTCGGGAATCATGGCCGAGCGTTTGTCGGGCGGCAACCAGGGCGTGACGCTGCTGGCCAACACCCTGGCCACGGTGGGCGGTCTGTACGTCCTGATCGAGGTATTCGGCCCTGTCAGCGGCGCGCATTTCAATCCGGCCGTCAGCTTGGTGATGTCGCTGCGAGGTGAGCTGGCAGCGGCGCTGTGTGCGGGCTATATCGCGGCGCAACTTCTGGGTGCCATGCTGGGCGCGTGGTTAGCGCACGCCATGTTCGAGCTGCCGATTTTTCAGTTCTCGACGCATCTGCGCAGCGGCACCGGACAGTGGATTGCCGAGGCCGTGGCCACCGCCGGTTTGTTGCTGGTGATCTTGCGGGCTGCGCCTGGCCGCGCCTCGAGCCTGGTGGCGGCCTACATCGGCGCGGGATACTGGTTCAGTGCCAGCACCTCGTTTGCCAATCCAGCCGCCGCCTTCGGCCGCATGTTCAGCGAGAGTTTTGCGGGCATTGCACCGATCAGCGTTGGGGCGTTCGTGGCATCGCAATGCGTGGGCGCGTTGCTCGGTTGGCGCCTGCACCTTCTTCTTGGAGATCATTTGAAATGAGCGTGACGATCTATCACAACCCCGACTGCGGCACCTCGCGCAACACGCTGGCGCTGATTCGAAACAGCGGCGTGCAACCCGAATTGATTGAGTACTTGAAGACGCCGCCCAGTCGCGAGGTGCTGCTGGCGCTGATTGCAGCCATGGGCGTGCCGGTTCGTGACGCGATGCGCCGCAAAGGCACGCCCTACGACGATTTCAATCTAGACGACCCCACGCTCGGCGACGATGACCTGGTGACCGCGATGCTCAAACACCGTGCTCTCATCAACCGCCCTATCGTCGTCACACCGTTGGGAACAAAGCTGTGCCGTCCTTCGGAGTTGGTGCTGGATTTGTTAGACGCGCCGCAACGTTCGGGCTTCATCAAAGAAGACGCCGAAGCGGTGATCGACCCCAGTGGCAAGCGCGTGATTTCACGGCCATGAGCATTCAGCCTGATCTGCCCCATGTAGACCCGGCGCTCTTTCGTCTCCCCGACACGCAGCACCTGCAAACGCCGCTGAAATCCACCCACGCGCCGCGATTTTTACTGCTTTACGGTTCGCTGCGCGAACGCTCGTATAGCAAGCTGCTCACGCTGGAAGCCGCCCGCTTGCTGCAAGCCTTGGGCGGCGAAGTGCAGATTTTCGATCCGGCCGGACTGCCGCAGCCCGACGCGGTGCCCGACCATCACCCCAAAGTGCAAGAGCTTCGCGAGCTGGCGTCGTGGTGCGAAGGCATGGTGTGGACATCGCCTGAGCGGCACGGCGCGATGACCGGGATCATGAAATCGCAAATCGACTGGATCCCGCTGAGCTTGGGCGCCGTGCGACCTACTCAAGGTAAAACGCTGGCGTTGATGGAGGTATCAGGCGGCTCGCAAAGCTTCAACGCCGTCAACCAAATGCGCATCCTCGGACGCTGGATGCGCATGCTCACCGTCCCGAACCAATCGTCGGTGGCCAAAGCGTTTGCTGAGTTCGACGAGTCGGGCCGCATGAGGCCTTCTGCGTACTACGACCGCGTCGTCGACGTGATGGAAGAGCTGATCAAGTTCACGCTGTTGACGCGCGACGCGTCGCCCTGGTTGGTCGACCGCTACAGCGAAAGAAAAGAAAGCGCGGCAGAGATGACGAGAAGAGTCGATCAACTGGCGATATAGCTTTGTGATTTGACTTTGTGCCGCGTGCCAACTCTGGTTGAGCGCACGCAGCCACCGAACTTTCAGCCGGGGTCGCGCACGTCGGCCACGGGCTGCGAGCCGAAGTCGCTGCGTACCAGGTAGGCCAGCACTTTGCTGGCGGCTTGAGCGGGGCTGTCCAGTTGACCGCTGTCTTTCAAGTCGACAAACCGCGCACGGTCTGGAAACTGAGTCGCGTCGGCGCTGCGCAATTGCACCTGCATGTCGGTGTCGATGACCCCGGGGGCCAGTGACACCACTGCGGCGCCGTGCGGCATCTGGGCTTGTTCCAACGCCAAAGCGCGGGCCAAGTGATCGACCCCGGCTTTTGCAGCGCAGTAGCTGCTGGCACCGCCCATGGCGCGACGGCCCAGACCGGACGAGATCAGCAACACCTTGCGAGGCAGCCGCCAGTTGTCCGAGACACGCAAGAACGCGGCGGTCAATAAAAGCGGCGCTTCCAGGCCGACGCGAATGGCGTTGCTCAAATCGGCCGCCGAGGTGCTGCCAAGCGGCGCGGGCGACGGCGTTACACCGGCGTTGTTGATCAGCGTGGCAGAGGCCAGGCTGAGCGGGTCGAGCGTCTGCAGCCAGTTCTGCAGTCGGGCCGCGACAGACTGGCTGTCAGCCAGGTCCATGGCCCACTGTTCGAGAACTGCGCCGGGCACTGGACGCAAGTCGGCGGGGTGCCGAGAAATCGTCAAAAGCTGATGACCCGGCGTGAGCAGTTGTTCGGCCATGGCCGCGCCCAAACCGCGCGATGCACCGGTCAGGATCGTGAGGTGTTTTTTCATGCTTTGAACTCTGGACAGCACCGCATCAAAACAGCGCTGGAATGTTGGACTGGCCGGCTCGGCCTCGAGCCTTTCGGCTCGAAGTCACGTTGCGTCATGTCACGTCACGTCACGTCATTGCAGGTCAGGTCACGCCACCACCACCTCGCTGATTTGCATGACCGGCGCGAGGTCGGTGTAGTGGGCAATGTCGGCCATGATTTCTGCGGCGTGCGGGCCGAAACCGGCCTGAAACGACTCCACCGTGTCGGCAAAGATGTGGCACATGGCGACATAGGTGGCCGCCGTGCCCGGCGCGCCCCCGGCGAGGCCTTTGTCGACCGTGTAGTGCTTGCAACTGTCACCCATTCGCGCCGCGACCATGGGCATGTGTTTGTCGCGGTAGTAGGTGTGGTCGAAACGCGCGCCGGGAGTGTTGGGGTACATCACGCTGACTTTGATCATTTCTGGTCTCCGGTGGGTGGTTGGTTTTGTGCCAAGAGATGGTGCGCTCATGTGGCGCGCTGCACAAGGGCAACTGCAAAGCGAACGGCGAAGGGCGAAGCGATGGTCAGCTCTTCACAGCCCCGGCCGTCAGCCCGCTGATGATCTGCCGCGCCGCAACGAAAGTGAAGATCAGCGGCGGTATGGCGATCACCAGCGGGCTGACGGCCGGGGCTGTGAAGAGCT
>Ga0123336_10001617_pt1 | contig 20563 bp, 14 predicted proteins | sample SSSSmetaG_FD_96466 | JGI IMG/M metagenome (GOLD analysis project Ga0123336, IMG submission 96466) | Glacier valley bacterial and archeal communities from Borup Fiord, Nunavut, Canada, to study Microbial Dark Matter (Phase II) - ​SSSS metaG | ecosystem: Environmental > Aquatic > Freshwater > Ice... | reverse complement strand
TAGATTTATTGAATTATCTGTTGTATTTATGTTAACATACAATGCACATGAATCTTTACGATCTGTTTTTGTAAAATCAACAAAAATCTTACCATTATCTGTCTGTCTCTCTTCTTTTTCTAAACCTTCTTTATCAAATGAAATGATGGGGTTATTTCCTCTCATGTTGTAATATGTTATAACTTCCCCCCATAGTGTCTCTACCTTTTTCTCCTCTTCTTTTGGAATTATGGAGAATATATATATTTCCTCATCAAAATCAACAGTTTCTAATGCTTTAAATACTTCTAAAGCAACAACTTCATCGCTCTTATAAATGGCTCTAACATAAAAAGAAGATAACAAAAGTATCAAAATCCCTATTGGCACTAGGCATTTATACAATTTTTTCATACTATACCGCCTTTATGAATTATGTATAGCCTGAATTACATAACTCTTTTAATTATTATTCTATACTTGATTATTGCCGCGATAAAAGTACAATATACTTAGTTTTTAAACTTAACATAAAGAAGTATTCTCCACAGAATACTTAGCCCATTTATTCAGATTGTTAGCAATAGATTCTTCACTTCAGAATCTTAGTTATCTAAAATCATTTTTAGAAATAAAAAAATAAGCCTTCTTATGTTAAGAAGACTTATTTTTGAAAAAATCACAATATATTTTTTATAAACTACTGAATTTCTCCCATAAACTCTAAGTATCTTACGAGAATCACTACCAACTCTGCTCTAGTTACGCTTTCAGTGGGATGTAACCTAGTTTTATCTCTTCCTGAATAAATTCCATTCTCCACAGCAAAGTATACTTTATTCATATATTGATAGCTCACATTATCCATATCCTGAAGCATAAGACTAGCTGAACCTTTTAAAGTCAAACTCTCGCCAGACTTCTTTTCATACACTGTCATTATCATATATAATGCCTTTTCTGTAGTACAGTAAGAATTAGGTGCTAAAGCATCATTTCTGTCAATGAGTCCTGCCCTATACGCCTCTAATATGTAATTTGAGCTATATTCATACCCGGTGACATCAAAAATCATTTTTACTGTATCACTTAAAGTTGCATAAGCATCAGGCTTAAATAGAGACCCCTGAACACTTTTCAGCTCCCTCTTCTCCGTCAGTGTCTTTATTGCGTCGTTTGCCCAATTACCTAAAACATCAGTGTAAGGAGCCATTGCATGTTGTCCTACCAAGAAATCACATGGCGCTTCAGCTGAAAATAACAGATAGTTCTTGTCCCGCATAGTGTCCTGTTTCAAATCCGTCTGTTTTTTATTCCAATCTTTATCCATCAAGACGTAGCCATAGGAGTCTGATTCATTATACCAAGTTAAGTCTTTAATATTGTAACTAACCAACGCAGCTTCTCCAAAACTTTCGACTTTTGAGTAGCCTGTCCCATCTTGTATTTTAACTTCCATTCTTCCGATTTTTGTCTTAACTGCTATCTTATCTGGCTTCTGGTTGCTGTCACTTATTCCACTTGATAAAGCTACAACATAGTTAGCATACACATCTGCCTTTGAAGTATAACTATCAAGAGTGCCCGGGCCAAATGACACACTATAATCCTGTGTTGCAAAAGTGAACGTCCTCCCCAATCTGCTGAGCTCAGTAAAAATTTTAGCAGACATAGTTACATTTATAGTAATAACCTCCGATGGTGGTGTCTTTAAATCTAATACATATTCAAGTTGCTTCCCATTTTTTATACTTTCAATGAATCTGTCAGCATTTACTCCAATAATGGACACATCCCAAGTCTGTCCTGCCGCGTAAGGATCCTTTATAATAAAGTCACCTGAGATTACTGTATCTGTATCCTCATCAGTATCATAGTCCTCTTTACTTTTTAAGGTTTTAGCTATAATACTCTGAGTTGGTTCTGATTTAAGCTCAGTAGTGCTGTCATAGGCATATAGCCTTGCATAGTATCTGGTATTCGATTTTAGTCCCTCGACAATAAGTTCTGAAGCAGTACCCACTTCATATAACGTTGAATTTTTGTAATCTATGTTATCCGCTATTTCAAGAAAATACTCCAGTCCAGCTACTGTCATCCATTCATATGTAATACTACTTTTAGTTATAGAGCTATCCCCACCTTTTATACCAAAACCATATGGCGAATGTGGAGGTGTAAATTCAGTCGTCATTAAGTGGAAAGCATCTCCGAAATCCGAGGCAATTACAGTCCCATTGTATGAATACTCAGCCTGAATCCAAAAATAGTAGTTTGTTGCTTGTATAAGCTCAGAAATTTTAAGGATTTTCTGATTAACCATATCTGAGCCTTTTATAGTTATTTTTCCTTCAGCTTTTTCAACATCTTCACCTGTTGAATATTTGATATTATAAACGAAATCGGTGTTATATGCCCAACCAAGTTCTACATATGTATCACCTGCATATCCATAATTAAATGAAGGGACTGGTGGCTTCTCTGGAATAATTGAACCATCCGTTGCTGTTGTAATAAATATTGGATCAGATGCATTGGATATAACACCAGTAATGCTTCTTAATGCTCTTACCCATATTATATAATTAGTATTAGGATCTAAACCTGAAAGTTGAATATTAACATTATGTTTCAAACCATCTGGATTATTCCCAGCATTTTCAGTGGTATCATTTGGGGTAACACTTACAGCCTTAACTTGTGTAAGAGGATATTTTTCAATATCATTTAAGTCATCATACTTAAAGCCTTCAGGAAGATCAGTCACTTTTATTGCTCCAACGTCGATTGTAACTCCGCCATCATATTCAACTTTTCTTAAGGTATCACCATAAACATCGTTTGCAACTGTCTGATCATTAGGCGTAAACAAGACTGTACCATCTGATTGAAGCGTTGCTACTGGTTCAACATATTCCCATCTTGGTATCTCATATGTATTATTATACTTTTCATACCACTTATTTTTTAATGAAATAATAGCAGTGGTATCTGTTACAATCTTATTTCCATTATCATCTGTTTTTACTTTTAACGGTGGTGCTGCTATAGCAACTGGAATATCACCATTATCCTTGGGTGGAGTGATAACAAGCTTAGTTGATGGTTGGGAAGTAAGAGTTACATTTTCTACATTCCCATCAACGTACTCAACAAATGTTTTTTTAGCAACAATTCTAAAGTAATATGTAGAGTTTGGAACCAGACTAGTTAATTGATGCTTGGCGCCAAGAATGCTGGTTCCATTTATTACTAAAACATCACTTAATTTAATATCTTGGGCTACCAGACTTGAATTATCAGGGTTATCCAACTTTAATGGATCTGTTATCATCCACATATCATAGGAAATGTCATAATCAATATCCCCATTTCCCTTTTTAGGTAATTCCCATAATAGAGCAGCCGAGTCAGGCTTTAAAGAATCTATATAGCTTTCTACAACAGTAGAAGGTGGAAGAACAATATCGTTAACAAGCACCGGAGCTGCAGGAATAGCAGCCACTTCCGAATCCTTCAGATATACCTTATCCGATTGAATTTTTATATTCCAGTCCTTGTAAATGTCCTCTCCTAGTCTATTAGTAACCATAGCTCTTATTATGTAGTAACTTTCCGTATCCTCAACGGGAACCGTCAAGTAAGTTGAATTATCGTCAACAGAAAGCATATATTGCTGAAGATTATTATTATTTTTATCAACCTTGAATATCTGATAAGATATCTTGATATCCTGGAATGCAACGGCTACTTCGCTCCAATCAAGTTTCCACACAGTTCCTGCTGATGTGTCATACATCTTCGTTGTCTTAACTAATATAAAGCTGCTTGTTGCTACTACTTTACTTTCAGGATTACAGTAAATTGGCAAAGAGCCAAATTCAGGCTTTATTTTTATATAATAAACTCTTCCAGAATCTTTAACCGTATGTATATAATTGAGCCTACCTGCTGCTTGATCTACGTTTACTTTTCCATCTGCACCAATCTGAGAGGCAGCAATAGGTATAGGCTCTGTACCTGCAAAGGCACTATCATCTGCTATGTATAAGTTATAGCTTATCCTACTTCCAGCAAGCCAAACGTCGTCCCACTCTATCTTAAGCTGTTTTGACCCATATGGAGAGGCGTATACCTGAATATCTGTCATTATAGTTACTATATTTGACTTTTCCCCTTCACTACTTGAAACAATATTTCCTATTTCAACCTTCTTAAAAATAGCTGCCACATAAACATTATAGATAGTTCCTGATTTTAGATTTCTAAGCCTCGCCTTTGTGGAAGATACATCCTTAAGCTTTTGAGAATAAGCCCCTAAGACTCCAGTCCTGCTTACTTCCTGAATATATATATTGTAATAAACGTAATCCCAATCTGAGTCTGATGGTTTTGTAACAGCCTCCCAGTTAATATCCGCATAATACCCATCTGTGGCATTGTAACCAGTAGTTGGTTTATCAGTATCTGTGGTCAATATTATAGTTCTATCTGGTACAGAAGTACCAATCGCTGCTTTTGCATTATACGGAAATAGCTGCAGAATTATGACCATACATATAAATAAAGATAATATCCTTTTTAGAGGCATAACAAATTTCCCCTTCCAATTAAGTAAATGTTTAGAGTTTTTCTACTGTTGTAAAGCTTTTTGCAAAGACGTAATAAATTCAGCTCTTGTAACATATCCAGATGGATTAAACAGATTACTTGCATCACAACTAATAAAACCTAATGCTACAGCATTCTTAGCGTTATTTAAATGCAATGAGCTAATATTCATAGCATCATTAAATATTACAACACCTGAAGGATTGAGCGAATCACTCGAAAGCCCGTTTAAAGTGCTGTAAGATATTACATATATAGTAGCAGCCTGTTCTCTTGATAAATCCCTCAAAGGAGAAATGCTCGTAAAGTAAGAGGAAAGCCCAAGCCTTGAAACCTTTTTCTGAAGTGACTCACCTTTCACACTTTCTTTTGAAAACACCTTATCCAAAACCAATATGCTGTCTTTTATGCTGACAGGAGAATCTGGATTAAAATCTCCGGAGGCTGAAAATACGTCAGCTATATTGTATTTATTATTAAAACTTACAATTGAATCGTAAGCCCAGTGATTTTTTGACACAGAGTTTGTAAAATTCCCACTAACACCTACAAAATATTTTCCGGCTTTTACAAATTCAAAGGATACGATATCCTTTGTCTTATCTAACGCGCTAAGTTTATTCCATGTACTCCCATCTACATATATTCCATATGGTTGGCAGAAATCAGTAGTTTGATTGACAAATAGCTTCGCAACCATTGGGGCTGAGAACTCTTTTATATCAGAAGAGCTAAGTATTATTGTAGGTATTGTTTTCAATGAAGTATTATCTTGGCCACCTTCTACGGTAGATTTTACATAGTCAGCAAGTTCTTTCTCTACCTGATTTACAAGCACATCAATAAGATAATCACCCTGACTAAATAATGAGTCAGGATTCTTTGTGTATAAATCCTCAAGCTGGTCCTTTTGTTGTTTTACAAGGCCAGTCTCCGAATTATAGATTTTGTTAATAAAATTTGTCTTTAAATCCGAGTATTTTGTTGTTACTGCTAGAACACTCAATTGTACAATATTTACTGGTGAAACGAGTGCAACAGTAGCATCGAGCCCTTCCGTTCCACCATCAGGTCTTGAAACTACTAATTTAAACCAGACTTCCTCTTCATTGTAATCTTCCTTTAAATCAGTTACTTCATTATATGTACTTTCATCAAGGACTGATGAAACAAGTGTATACTCTGCTTTATCAAGTACAAAATCTATTGAGCCACCTGAATCCTTAAGTGTCTGAGCCAAATACTGTGGAATATATACCTCATCCCTTCTTCCAGCAGATGACACGCTTGTTAGATCAATTGTAACCTCATGATAAGGACTTGCTTTAAGTTCTTCTGCAAGCCTGTCACCCTTTAGAAGTACAGTGTTTGTGGTAGAAAGCACATAATTCAATGAGTAATATGGCTTCTGTTCTATACTATTAATTTTATCCACCAATTTAGCAGTTACATTATTTAAATCTTCTGTATTATCATAATCACTTTGTTTAAAGCTTGTTCTTGCGGTTACAGGTCCTGCATAATTTGACGGTTGCAACCCTGTTTGTGTAGCCCTTACCTTAATGTAATATTTAGTATTTGACGAAAGTCCGATACTCTCAACCACGCCACTGCTTAGTGTAACGGGCTTTTTAAGTATTCTGGCATAATAGTAATAATAGTTTGTATCAAGTAATTCCTGAGCCTTTTCCTTTATTATAGGTTGTTCAAAATCTGTTTCTGCAATAATCACATATTCCCCTGTGCTCTCATCCCTCATTGCAATCTCATAGTTATAGCCTGCAATTCCCTTCCATCTTACTTCAACATTATGGTATTCATCTCTCGTTAAAAGCGTCCATTTTTGTGTGAACTCCAGGGTCGACGTATCAGTACCCTTGAATGCTCCTATATCATATGATGTGCTAGACTCCAGACCTCTTATTCTTGCGTATAAATTACTTCCATCCTGAATAATTGTAACTCTAGTAATATCTAGAGGCTTATATGTAGTATCGCTAGATTTTTTTATATATATTGTATAATCAGTATCTTTTATACCCACAGTCTCATCAGTCCAACTTACACCCAGTTGGTAATCAGTAACAGCTTCAAGTTCAAGAGGCGTTTCGATCATAGACGTAGTAACAGGAACAGTTACCCATTCACTGGAAAGCAGTTTTACAATCTCATTTCCGGAAGCATCTGTTAATATTACAATCCTTTGTGCTCTAAGGCTGTAGAAGTAAATATTATTTGGAACCATGAAGGCTTCAACCCTATATTTACATAGTTTAGCTATAAGATCTGCATTAAACTTTCCACCTGCAGTAGTTGGATTTAAATTTCTTACATTATCATATGCACCAGCACCAGTACTAAACTTAGACATAAAGCTCTGGTAATAAGCGTCATTTTTGAAATCTCCTTCGCTTGCATTAGCATCTATTCTAGTTGCCGTAACTACAAGCTCATAGGTTACATCATCCTCTAAAATTGACCAACCCAAACCTACGCCTGTTCCACTCAAGTCATCTTTGCCCTCGCTCGACTTACCAATGTTAAAATCTATAGGTGCTCTCGGTATTCTTGTAGTTGCATCAGGTGGTAAAATTTCTACTTTTCTTGTGGTAACAGAAACTACTGCAGTATAATCTGAGTACAAATCTGAAATTGCAACATCACCGAAATCAAGCTTAAGCCGTAGTTTAAATCTATAAACAGTATTTTGTTTCAAATCTGGAACCAATACAGTCCATACTCCATTTATCATGGTTAACTCAGCCGTATAATCTGTTAATAACGAATCTGAAGATCCAATTTGAACATATTCTGGGTTATCTGTACTTCCCGAGGCCATGAAAAGTTCGTAGACTTCCTTATTCCCGCCAGTAGAAGTGAAGGAATCCCAGTTAATAGATGAACTATCAAATTGGAGATTAATATAATTTTTCTTAGTACTCAAGTTCACATCTTCACCTGTAGCCTTAAAGCCCATTGGGACAGGAACTTGTTTATTCACACCTGGTAATGTAGTAAAGCTTGTAACTACTGAAGTCTGAGATATAACATCCTCTGGGATTTTCAATTTCCCTTTAACATACTCCGAAAAATCCGTATCATCAATAACACCATTCCCTGTTAAAACAGGTAGATCATCTATGTTAGCAAAATCAGTGGCATCCAAAGTTTTGGTTGTAAACATTTTTACATAATAAATTGTATTTTCAATAAGCCACTCAGGATATTTATCTGGATTATTTATTTTCCCATAGTTTATTGAATTATCAATGTTTTCAAAAAGGTTAAATCCCTTTAATCTATAAGTTAATTTATCTCCGTCTACTAAAATATTAGTATCTGTTGCACTTATTGCTTTTACCCATCTGTAGTTTATAAGAAACTCTCTCTCGAGGCCAGCAAACTTCAGTGGATATTTCATTTTAAGATCTTCAACATTAGTACTAATCATCACATGGTAGACCAAATCTTGTTTATCTGCTAGAGATAAGCTTTCATAGTTTGATGGTTTGTCCCATGTGAGTAAAATATCCGTAGTTCTTGCACTTACCTTATTACCATCTTGGTCAAGAATATCATCACCTGTTTCGGGATCTTGCACATTTCCACTTTCAAGGGTGCTTTGCGTCATGTCCACCTTTACATTTATGGGAATTGGTGGCTTACTTGTATCAGCTGACATCGTATAGAGTATTTTCAGCGACTCCAATCTATCTGCCTTGCTGTCAGTCTTTACCACTACCTTATAGTACATTGGAGTATTAACATCTACTCCTGTTATAACTGTTACCGCATATTTGGAACCAGTGGGGAAGAATTGGTCAGTCATTCTTGCCTTTTCAGGCCAGTCAATCCCATATGTTGTAATAGGTGTGTCTATTGCCTGTATTGAGTAATATAGGTTTGGCATGTCAAGGCTGCCATCATCCTTATTTATCCTATATGCCGTAACATATATATTATCCGCAGCATCTCTTGTAATCTTAAAACGTACAGGTGTATATGTATATCCAAGACCTGAAGCCTTATCCCTTACAAGGCTTCCATTATATTGTGTTGGGTCACCAAGTGTAAATACATCAACCTTTTCATTATTTGTGTTGGTAAAGGTTGGTTTAATATTCATAAAATAAACAGTACCTGGCTGTATCTGGCTGTGATATAGTCTTTTATCACTGGCATCAAATACGGGTATCTCTGATGAGTCCTTCCGTCCTACTATATTTAAAGACATATAATCGTTTGAGTCAGTAACAACATCCTTTGCTGTTCCAGAAGCATTGCTGGCTTTAAATGTTAAACCAGTTGTTGGATCAGCATTTTTAATAAATATTGGAGAAACATCTGCACCGCTATCTAATTTCTGTGCCTTTGTAGAGATATTTATTTTAAAATCTACATTTAGTATGGGAATATCTAGTTTTAAAATATCATTCATTTGTTTTATTGCTAGAGGATCCGTTGTCAACAACCAGCCAGAAGGAGTCCAAACTCTCGGTACTTTCCAGGAAAGTTTTAGCTCCGGGCTGGTACCAGATTCAAAAACGCCTTTTTGAGTGTTGTCAACTCTTTCTGAGTCAAAGCCTATGCCTGTAATGAAATAAACATACCCGGACATCTTTACAACGTTGCTATCATCATAGGTGCTTATTTTAATATCATATAAAAAGTTCTCTTTTAAGTCACTCACATCAAATGTAGCTAAGAACCTTGATGTAGTCAAATCAATTGCGCCAACTTGAGTTACAGATACTTTTGGAGTACCGTAAACTTCCCCAGTTACACTATTTTCAACATGATATTCTAAATCTGCTGTTTTAGTAGACTTGTTTCCCTGCCAGGTTACTGTTAACTCATATTTGCTAGTATTGGAGTTATACCTATAGGATTGCACGCTCAAATTGGAATTTGTAGCTGCTTTTACATTTAAAGCCCTAAATGGTATCAGTGTTAACAGCATAGCGATAATCATTATGTATGAAACAAATCCTTTTATTTTCCCCATGATATTTATGCCCCTTTTAAGAATATAATGAATCTGCAATATTTCAGCCTTTCTCACAGCTAAAACATTGTAAATGCTACTGAAAATAATATATTTTCAGTATAATAATTTTCATTTGACCGTCCATTCCTCAATCTACAAAATGTAATTAATTTTAGCGAGTTATATAACATTCTTAATATTATTTATCGGCATAATGAAGTTTAAGAATTATATTACACTGAGTCCTGTAATAGTTTTGTAATATATAATACTAATTTTGTTCACACAATATATTGTTTATAAGATCATTCTCTAACGCTCAGGATGCCACCACCTCTTGTCACTCTGAACGCAGTGTAGAATTTATAGCTTATTATCTAAGATGAAGAAAAATAAAAAAACTGCCTTATTTCTAAAGCAGTTTCTTGATATTTTATTTCATTTTACCTTTAATATTACCTTTAGCCTTAAGCCTTGTCATAGCTCTTGTAAGAGCTGCCTGGCTTCTAACATATTCTATTTCAGACTGTTTTATCGCGAGACGTTCCTCAGCTCTTTTTCTTGCAGCCTCTGCCCTGTTTGCATCAATTTCATATGGCCACTCTGCTGTGTCAGTAAAAATGATTGTCTTATCTTGCTTAACCTCCATGAAACCTTCAGTTAAAACTGCTTCAACCCATTCGCCGTTTTCCTTTTTAATCCTTCCGTTGCCAACAGCAACAGCGACTACTAGAGGTATGTGCCCTGCGAGTATTCCGATCTCACCTTGTGGAGTTTTTACAACCACCATCTCAACATCTTCAGAGAAAAAAACTCTTTCTGGAGTCACTATCTCAAGCTTAAAAGTTGGAGCCACTATACCATCTCCTTTGCCGCCTCATAAACCTCATCAATGGTTCCCTTCATAAAGAAGGCCGCCTCAGGGATATTATCCATTTTACCATCTAATATTTCCTTGAAGCCACGGATAGTTTCTTTAATAGGAACATATTTGCCCTTATAGCCTGTAAATACCTCAGCAACATTAAAAGGCTGTGATAAATAACGCTCAATTTTTCTAGCTCTAAATACACTAAGTTTGTCTTCTTCTGAAAGCTCATCCAAACCGAGTATTGCAATGATATCCTGAAGTTCCTTATATCTCTGAAGAGTTTCCTGAACTCTTCTTGCAACACTATAATGCTCTTCTCCAACAATTCTTGGATCAAGTATTCTCGAAGTTGAATCAAGTGGGTCAACCGCTGGATAGATACCCTTCTCGACAATTTGCCTTGACAAAACGGTAGTAGCATCCAAATGGGCAAATGTAGTAGCAGGAGCTGGGTCTGTCAGGTCATCAGCAGGTACATATACAGCCTGAACAGAAGTAATTGAGCCCTTTTTAGTTGAAGTAATTCTCTCCTGTAACTCACCTACATCTGTAGCAAGAGTTGGCTGATAACCAACAGCAGAAGGAATACGTCCAAGAAGTGCTGAAACCTCAGAACCTGCTTGTATGAACCTAAATATATTGTCAATAAACAAAAGTACGTCCTGACCCATTGTATCTCTAAAATATTCTGCCATTGTAAGACCCGTAAGACCAACTCTCATCCTTGATCCTGGTGGCTCATTCATTTGTCCAAAAACCAAAGCAGTTTTTTCAATAACACCTGACTCTTTCATTTCATTCCAAAGGTCATTTCCTTCTCTTGACCTTTCTCCAACACCAGTGAAAACCGAATATCCACCGTGTTCTGTAGCTATATTTCTAATAAGTTCTTGAATAAGTACTGTCTTACCAACTCCTGCGCCACCAAAAAGGCCTATCTTTCCACCCTTTGGATATGGTGCTAAAAGATCAACAACTTTTATTCCTGTTTCAAACATCTCAGCAGCACCTTTTAAGTCTTCAAAATCAGGTGCTGGCCTATGTATAGGCCAATAATCTGTAGGATGAACTTCTTCACCTTTATCAACAGTTTTTCCCAAAACATTAAAAACTCTTCCTAGAACTTCCTTACCAACTGGTACTTTAATTGCGGCGCCAGTGTCCAAAGCGTTTATTCCTCGAGTTAATCCCTCAGTAGCTGACATGGCTACGCACCTTACTGTTTCATTTCCAAGATGCTGAATAACCTCAGCTACAATTAATCCATTAGGACCTTCAATCTCAATAGCATTATAAATATTAGGGAGCTCGCCCCTTCCAAATCTTATATCTATTACAGGTCCAATAACCTGAATTACAACTCCAACATGTTGTGACATATCTCGTATCACTCCAATCAAACTTTTTTATTTCAAAATACTTTATACTCTACTTTTGAGCAATAATGTAACACTTTTATTTAAGTGCCTCAGCGCCGCCCACAATCTCAGAGATTTCCTGAGTAATAATGGCCTGTCTCGCTCTATTATAATACAAATTAAGCTTCTGCAACATTTCATCAGCATTTGCTGTAGCATTGTCCATAGCAGTCATCTTTGCACTTTGCTCGCTAGTAAAGCTTTCAACCATTGCTCCATAAACAATTCCCTTTATATATTTAGAAATAAGAACTTCTAGAACATCTTCAGGAGTTGGTTCATAAATAATATTTTCATCAAGCTTTTTAACGGTTCTATCAGCATTAGCAACCTCATTCTTTAGCTCTTCATAGTCGAGAGGAAGTAGCTTCATCCAATGTGGTTCAAGAGTGATTGATGATTTCATTTTAGTAAAAATTATGTCTAGCTCATCAAAGTCACCATTCCTAAAACGTTCAAGTAATAGCTCCGCAATCTCTCTTGCCCTATATACAGTTACGTTTTGTACCGGGTAATAGAAATCAGCATCCACATTATATTTTTGTTTTATAAGATAATTCCTGCCAATTAATCCAGCAACAAATAACAATGCTTCTTTGTCTCCATTTATTTGCTCCTCTACAAATTTTAGAAGATTATGGTTATAACCTCCTGCAAGAGTCTTATCTCCAGAAATAATCAGGTATGCTTTTTTTCTGCTTTCCTTCTCATGCCTCAAGTCAAAGTATGGGCTTTCAACATTAGCACTATGAGATAACACATCCTCTATAGTTTCCTTGACCTTTTCAAAAAAAGGTAACGTTTGTTCAAGCTGTTGTCTAGCCTTTTTCAGTTTCGCAGCAGCTATAAGTTTCATTGCCTTTGTTATTTGCCTTGTTTCCTTAATACCCTTGATCCTTAGCTTAATTTCGCGCATTCCTGCCATTTATATCACCTACTGTTCGAGAATGAAAGCTTAAACTCTTCAAGACCTTTTATTAGAAGTTCTTGTGTTTCGCCTTTTAATTCACCAGTGGAAGCAATTGCTTCACCAACCTGTGGATACCTGTCATTCATGAATGAAAGAAATTCACTGTTAAATCTCTTAATATCTTTTATTTCAATATCCATAAGATATTTGTTAATTGCAGCGTAAAGTACTATAGTCTGGTCCTGAACTGGCATTGTGGAATATTGTGGCTGCTTTATGGTCTCAGTAAGTCTTTCTCCCTGCATAAGCGTTTCTCTCGTTGTTTTATCAAGATCGGAACCAAACTGAGCAAAGACTGCTAGTTCTCTATACTGAGCAAGGTTTCCTCTAAGAGGTCCAACAACCTTTTTCATAGCCTTTATCTGAGCAGCTCCACCAACACGTGATACTGACAAACCAACATTAACTGCTGGTCTTTGACCTGCAAAGAACAACTCAGTTTCCAAATAAATCTGACCATCTGTTATTGAAATTACATTTGTAGGAATATATGCTGAAACGTCTCCACCCTGTGTCTCTATTATTGGAAGTGCAGTAATTGAACCACCACCCAACTCATCACTAAGTTTTGCGGCTCTTTCTAAAAGTCTGGAATGAAGATAAAATACGTCTCCAGGATATGCTTCACGTCCTGGTGGTCTCTTTAACAAAAGTGACATTGCCCTATAGGCAACCGCATGTTTCGACAAGTCATCGTACACAATAAGCACATCTTTATGAAGGTTATACATAAACTCTTCTGCCATAGCACAGCCCGCGTATGGAGCTATGTACTGAACTGTAGACATTTCACTTGCCGTAGATGTAACTACAATGGAGTAATCCATTGCGCCAAAATCTCTCAGTCTAGCAACAATCCCTGCAACTGTAGATGCTTTTTGACCAATGGCCACATAAATACATATAACATCTTTGCCTTTTTGGTTTATGATTGCGTCTATTGCGATAGCAGTCTTACCTGTCTGTCTATCACCAATAATGAGTTCTCTTTGGCCTCTTCCAATAGGTATCATAGCGTCAATTGCCATAATACCAGTTTGAAGCGGCTTATTTACTGATTTTCTATCAATAATACCAGGCGCCATGAACTCTATAGGTCTGGTTTTTGTAGTTCCAAGCTCACCCTTGCCATCCAAAGGCTTTCCAAGAGGATTAATTACCCTTCCAATAAGTTCTTCACCCACTGGAACTTCAACGGCCTTGCCAGTTCTTTTTACTGGAGTACCTTCTTTTATACCTTCCTGTTCTCCAAGAAGCACACAACCAACATTATCTTCTTCAAGGTTTAGTGCCATTCCGTAGACTCCATTTTCAAATTGCAGGAGTTCACCATACATACACTTCTCAAGACCGTAAATTCTAGCTATACCATCACCAGCTGACAAAACATATCCTACATCGTCTGTTTTGTTAGATAGGCCATAGTTCTCTATTTGCGCTTTTATAACAGAACTTATTTCCTCGGGTCTCAAATTCATTAGTCTCACCTCATATCACTAGTAGTTTACATCTTCATAGTTGCATCTTTTAAACCTTTTAACCTGCCTTTAATGCTTCCATCTATTACTCTGTCCCCTATTTGTATTACAATTCCACCTAATAACTTCGGTTCAACAGTAATAGTAGCCTTAACATCGGTAGCACTATATTCTTTTCTGTACTTTTCTTTAATTTTAGCCAGTTGTAAATCGTCTATAGCAGCAGCAGTACTAATTTCCAAATGCAGGACCTTTTTACGTTTATCAGAAATCTCAATATATTCTTTATATATTCCTGGAAGATTACTTATCCTGCCTTTATCTAAAAGCAGTTGTAAAAAGGGAAGAACTGTACTGGTGGAGCCATTAAAAATATTCTTTAGAGTATTCTTTTTCTCTTCATTTCCTATTTCAGGTGCGTGGAAAAAACTCCTGAATTCAGGCTGTTGGATATACATTTCTGCAAATATTCCCAATTCTACCTGAGTTGCATCCAGAGAATTATTATTCTCTGCCACATCAACCAACGCTTCTGCGTACCTTTTATCGACAAGTGGCATTATGCAACACCTTCCTCGTCAATAAATTTTTCAACGAGAGCCCTGTTTCTCTCACTATCCATATTTGCTTCAATAACTTTACTAGCGGCAGCTAATGCAAGAGAAGCAACTTCATTACGAATTTCCTTAATCATCTGTTGTCTTTCACCCTCAATACCTGCTCTTGCCCTATCAACTATTTCCTGACTTTCGGCTTTAGCCTGACCAATTAAGCCGTCATATTCTTTTGAGGCTCTAGCTCTTGCCTCTTTTAGTATACTATCGGCCTGTTCTCTAGCAGTAAGAAGTTGATTGGCATAATCTCTTTTCATCTTCTCAGCCTCAGTATTTTTCTGTTTAGCAGTCTGAATACTATCTTCTATGCTATTAGTTCTGTTTTCCATAAACTCGGTAACAGGCTTAAATAGCAACTTTTTTAATGCCCAATACAATATTCCAAGGTTAATTACCGCAAAAATAAAAGTGGGTATGTGTATACTTAGCAAAGTACTCACCCTTCCGTAAATGAAATGTTTATAATTATAGTAAATCCGTTGTACGCGGAATATACTTTTAATTCATATTATAGTGTAGCAAAAATGTAAATGGGTATAGTTCCACTTCGCTAGATTTCTCAAGCGAAGTGGATTCTATCATAAAACTATGTTTATGCTCCCCATCTAACGAGCAACATAATTAATGCCACGACCAAACCGTACACTGCAGTTGCTTCTGCAAGTGCGGTTCCTAAAAGAGTAACACTTGTAATCTGTTTAGCAGCTTCCGGCTGTCTTGCTATAGACTCGGTAGCCTTTGCAGTAGCTAAACTAATACCTACTCCTGCACCTATACCAGTAAAGACTGCAATCGCAGCAGCAATTGCTACATATGCGTTTATGTTCATGTGCTCACCCCCTTATTCTATAGCTTCAGCTAAATACATTGATGTAAGAAATACAAAAATATAGGCTTGTAACCCTCCATCAAAAAGGTCAAAATATATGCTTAACGCTGCTGGAAATGCAAATGCAAATGCAGCGTTGGCAAGCTCCATAATGATATATGCACCAAGTATGTTTCCAAACAAACGGAAACAAAGAGACATAGGCCTGATGAAATAATCTAAGATTTTAAATGGTATCATAATCGGCATTGGATCAGCGAAGCTTTTAAGCCAGCCACTGAGCTTCTTAACCCTAATACCTGCAAATAACACAAAAAGTATTGTTATTATAGCAAAGGATGCTGTAATGTTTATATCCTTTGTAGGTGGCCTCATATGTATAGCCGGCAACTTCTCAAAAAATCCAAGTCCAGTTATTTCATACAACTGCTCTGGATTAGGAATTATATTAAAAATCGAAATAATATTAGCCATCCCTAGAAACAATAAGACTGTTCCTAAATAAGGCGTAAATAATTTGTAGTGATGTCCTATGTTAGTTTTTCCAAAGTTATTCATGAATTCGACAAATGCTTCTGCAATAATTTGCTTGCCTTTTGGAACAGTCTGTAAATTTCTTGTCAAAACATAGGCTGTTATAATAAGAAACGCCATTATTATCCACATAACAATAATTGATTCACTTACCTGAACCTCATGCCCAAATAAGTTCCATGTAAACTTATGTATTTCTAAGGCTTTAGATAATTCTTCACCCATAAATTCACCTTCTCCAAAAAATGATAATTCATTAATTCTTTCTATATAGTGATATACCCTGCCATAATGCATAAATAGTAATTATTATAGGAACTACAATTAGTCCAAACAATAAAGACAACCCAACTATCTCTGACTTATAAAGCGCATAACCCACTAAACCTAATGTAATAAACATGCTCATCACATATCTTATCATTAAAATAGCATTATTATGTGCTACTTCATTTTCCAAAAGGCAGCCTAAATAACTAAAAAGTGCTTTTAGGCGAAAACTCCCTAAAAACATACCAATTAAAAAAGCTATAGCGATTACAGGCTTGTCATTAAAAAATACTAATAGTAATATCGCCATAGGTATGGCAATTATTAATATCATTTTCCTAATTTCTTTAAATAATGCATTACTCAAATTAATATCTCCAAAAAACTATTAAAATCATGCCCTCAAATGCCGATTAATGTAATGACCGTGCCATTGTGGAGAGCAGTTATTTATTTACAAGTTTTTTACACTCTCAACTCCACGAATGTTATAATATCACACTTAGTATTATTTATTCAATATCAAAGCAAACAAAATTAATGAATGTATCTGTGTAAATATGTTTAGTATTTTAGTTGAATTGTTTGCTTTAGTGTGTACATATACGGTTTTTACAATTAATAATTCAGGAGTGTGACTATGGATATTACGTCAATTATTGGTATTGTTATTGGGTTTGGTGCTATTTTAACGGGTTTCATCCTTGAAGGTGGCTCACTTGCTGCCCTTGTGCACCAAGCTTCACCATATATAATTATATTTGGTGGAACTATAGGTGCAACTATATTAAGTTTTCCTAAAGCAGACCTTAAGTTGGTTCCAGTGATGTTTAAATTCGCTTTTAGAAACCAGACTCTTGATGAGATAGGAATTATCAATCAACTTTCTGACCTCTCAGAAAAGGCTAGAAAGGAAGGACTTTTAAGTCTTGAACAAGAGACTCAGACGATTGAAAACCCTCTTATTAAAAAGGGTTTGTCTTTAGTAGTAGATGGAATTGAAACTCAAGCTATAAAGGATATACTAATAAGAGAATCTGATCTTCGTGGAGAAATATATGAAACTGGAATTAAAATTTTTGAATTTGCAGGTGGTGTTTCCCCTACAATGGGTGTTTGCGGTACAGTTTTAGGTATGATTAGCATACTTGCTGATATGAGTAATCCAGCGGAACTAGGTCCAAAGATTTCTACTGCTTTTATTGCAACTCTCCTCGGTATAGGTTTTGCGAATCTTTTTTATATTCCTATTGCTGGTAAGATAAAATCAAAGGCTGCCAAAGAAACTATGGTAAACGACCTTATAATAGAAGGCCTTTTATCTATACAAGCAGGTGAAAACCCAAGACTTATTAAAGAAAAGCTTAACTTAGCCCTAATAGAACAAATGAATGGTAAAACGAGCAGCGATACTTCTGCAAAGGAATTGGAGGTATAGGCATTGGCTAAAAAACCAAGAGTTGAAAAGGACAATTCAGAGCGTTATTTGCTTACATATGGTGACCTTATGAACCTCCTACTCATATTTTTCATCATCCTATATTCTATGAGCCAGGTTGATTCACAGAAATTCGAACAATTGTCCGGTTCTTTTCAGTCTAGCTTTGGGGCTTTTGCCCCTGGTTCTATTATAAATACAGGTGGTGGTGGTAGTTCCTTAATGACTCTTAAACCTTCAGACGTTGCATCTCCAACACCAAATCCCACTTCTCAAAATGGGACTGGGACAGCTGAAGAAATAAGCGAGAAGGCAGTAAGAGATAAGGTTGAAAAGCTTATCTCTGAACAGAGTCTCCAAGGAAATTTGAAAGTAGAACTTGAAGAAAGAGGTGTTGTAATATCAATTACAGCAAGTTATCTTTTCAAAAGTGGTAGCGCTATAATTGAGCCAGACTCCATGGCTATTCTTGATAAAATAGGCAATATTCTTTTGTCAGTGCCAGGTAATCACATTAGAATTGAAGGGCACACAGATAATGACCCAATAAAAACTTCAATTTATCCATCAAATTGGGAATTGTCTTCTTCCAGATCTACAAATGTACTTAGACAACTTGTTGATAACTCCGGTATTCAACCTACTGTTATTTCTTCGGTAGGATATGGTGAATATAGGCCTAGAGTACCAAATACAACTGAAGCGAACAAAGCCCTTAACAGACGTGTTGATATTGTAATTATTAAAAGCATATTCGATGCATCAGAAGCTGGAAAAGGCAACTAATCCAATTAAAAGTAATAGATTAAAGAGTTTTATAATATTCTCATAAATAAAAAAAGAGATGAACTATTCAATGTAGCTCATCTCTTTTTGCCTTTAAATAAGTATATTATATTTTCACATTACTCTTCTATTTGCTAACATTAAACTGTGATACCTCTTCATCGGAGATATTATATTTTTTAAGCAAGGCCTTAACAATCCTTGAAGATGCGTTACCATCACCATAAGGATTCACTGACTTAGCCATTTTGTTGTATTCCTCTGTTGAATCCAACATTTGACAAGCAAGTTTGAAAATGTTATCTCTGTCCGTCCCAGCAATTCTTACAGTACCTGCCTCAACAGCCTCCGGTCTTTCAGTCTCATTTCGAAGTACAAGTACTGGTTTCCCAAGAGAAGGAGCTTCTTCTTGTAGCCCTCCAGAGTCAGTCATGACAAGATAAGATCTATCCATAAGATTATGCATGTCAAGTACACCTATAGGCTCAATCAGTCTAACTCTGCTATGGTCTCCAAGTATTCTTTCAGCTACTTCGCTTACAGCTGGGTTAAGATGAACTGGGTCTATAATCAAAACATCAGTATATTTATTTGCAATATCCAAAAGAGCATTAAAGATATTTTCAAGAGGTTCCCCAAGATTTTCTCTGCGATGAGCAGTTACAGCAATTACTCTTTTCCCAGTAAAATCAAGGTTTCTAAGTGTCTCATCCTCAAAAACATAGTCCTTGTTTACTGTGGTTTTAAGGGCATCAATTACAGTGTTTCCTGTAACGACTATATCCTCTTCCTTAATCCCTTCCTTGAGCAAATTACTCTTATTAGCCTTTGTCGGAGCAAAATGAATATCCGCTATTGTTCCAGTAAGCTTCCTATTCATTTCCTCTGGAAATGGAGAATATTTGTCATAGGTTCTAAGTCCTGCTTCCACATGTCCAACAGATATCTGATTATAAAATGCAGCTAGGCTTCCAACAAATGTAGTGGTAGTATCTCCATGAACCAGAACAATATCAGGCTTCTCCCTCCCAAAAACCTCTGACAGGCCTTCAAGTCCTCTTGTAGTAATACCTACTAATGTTTGCTTGTCTTTCATAATATTCAGGTCGAAATCCGGAACAATATTAAAAGCAGAAAGAACCTGATCCAACATTTGTCTATGTTGTGCTGTAACACATACCAAAGACTGAATATTAGAATTCTTTTCAAGCTCTTTTACTAATGGGGCCATCTTTATTGCTTCAGGACGTGTTCCAAAAACCGTCATGACTTTTAGTTTATTCAAACTTATTATCCCCCTTTAAAGGATTAAATTATAGTTTATTCACTTTAATATTTAAATTTATATCTTTATTTTCTTCACTATCTTTAGTATCAGATTTAGGGTCATCATTTTCTGACATATATTTGGCACCACCAAATAAGAATACCAAAATTGTAACAACTAATATCAAAGCGCTTAGTACTCCCCTATCTGCAAGTACTATGGCACATAATCCCATTGCTGAGCTTACAGCATACAAAACTAAAACAGATTGTTTCTGGCTAAGGCCCATATCAATGAGTCTATGATGCAAATGCCCCCTGTCGGCCTCCATTGGTGACTTACCCTGAAGAATTCTGCGTACAATAGCAAACAGGGTATCAAAAAGAGGTAACCCAAGAACCAAAAGAGGTATTGCAATTGCAATTGCGGCATACTGTTTTAAAGTTCCCTGAATTGACACAACTGCAAGGGTAAAACCTAAAAAAGTTGATCCAGTATCACCCATGAAAAT
>Ga0123336_10001614_pt1 | contig 20585 bp, 20 predicted proteins | sample SSSSmetaG_FD_96466 | JGI IMG/M metagenome (GOLD analysis project Ga0123336, IMG submission 96466) | Glacier valley bacterial and archeal communities from Borup Fiord, Nunavut, Canada, to study Microbial Dark Matter (Phase II) - ​SSSS metaG | ecosystem: Environmental > Aquatic > Freshwater > Ice... | reverse complement strand
GAAGAAGTAACTGAAATGCAGCGTTCAATAAAAGGCGAAGTAATATATTCCACTTTTGATGAGCTCCCAGAGCATCACACAAAGGTGGCTGAGATGGTTCTTGAAAGAGCACAGAGACTTGTTGAGCAGAAAAAAGATGTAGTTATTCTATTAGATAGTATAACTAGACTGGCAAGGGCATACAACTTAACTATTCCTCCTACCGGAAGAACACTTTCAGGTGGGTTAGATCCTGGCGCGCTTCATAAACCTAAAAAATTCTTCGGAGCTGCCAGAAACATTGAATTTGGCGGAAGTCTTACTATTATCGCTACTGCACTTGTTGAAACAGGTAGTAGGATGGATGATGTTGTTTTTGAGGAATTCAAAGGTACAGGTAATATGGAATTACACCTTGACAGAAAACTTTCTGAGAAGAGAATTTTCCCAGCTATTGATTTGCAAAAGTCTGGAACCAGGAGAGAAGAATTGCTCCTATCCCAGAAAGAGATGGAAAGTATATGGGCCATCAGAAAAGCTATGTCCAATATGGGAACTGCTGATGTTGCTGAAACATTAATAAATAGATTGGTTCAAACAAAGAATAACCAGGAGTTCGTGGCTGCTATTAACCATTCATTTATGGAAAAATAGTTCTTGATATAAAGTGATATTTGTGTTAAAATACAATTTGTCTTTACGTAGGTAAATTATTATTTTTTAAGTTTATGGGAAGAAGGTGAAAAAATGAAGGAAGGTATTCATCCAGATTATAAAGAAGCGGTTGTTAAGTGCGCTTGTGGCGAGTCTTTTACAACTGGTTCCACAAAACAGAACCTTCATGTTGAAATATGTTCCAAGTGCCATCCTTTCTATACAGGTAAGCAGAAACTTATAGATGTTGGCGGACGTGTAGAGAAGTTTAAGAAGAAATTTGGACTTACAATTGAAGAGTAATATTTGTTAAGATATTTACTTAACGAAATAAAGATGATTGGATTATCCAGTCATCTTTTTATTTTGGAAAGTTACAGTTGTGTCATCTGAACGCAGTGATAAATCTTAATATTTGCTTTTTTTACAGCAATTTTCGTAAAGTATGTAAATTTTATTCCATTTTTTAATAACCAACCTGAATATATTACAACTTATTGTAGGTATTTTGGACTTTTTTTAATAAAATATAAGAATAATTGTAAAATTATTGATTTTATTATACACAATATGGTATTATAATATCAAATTGAGAGTTTTCAGAGCCTTTTGAACATATTCTCATCTTTATTTTATTGTTGGATTAATGGATGTAGACCAAATATGGTTTTGTAGACTTCTTAATTAATCAAAAGATAAAAGTGAGGTTGTCGTAATGAAAAGAAAGTCAAAGATTAAAACTGAGATTTGCGACTTAAGAAGCAACCTTTATTTACTACTCGAAGGAAATAACTTCAACAAAAGCACTATTTTGAAAGCTAGCGTAGAGCTAGACAAAGCGATTCTCGAATACATGAAAAGTGTCAAGCATTAGAATTTGGCAATAATTGATTTATTCTTAAGTGTAGTAAGTATGAGCCCTGAATTTGGTTTGCAGAATTCAGGGCTTTATTCTTAAGCAAACAAATCTGCTGCTAAAGCATCTACTTGTTATAAGAATAAACTGTGTTATAATAAAAGGTATTAACTTTTTCGAGCTTAATACAAATCTATTTGCAGTTGTTAATGATAAAAAAATAAGGGTTTGTGTAATGTCGGAAATTAAGCTTGAGGGTATTTATCTTAATTAATTGTATCTGTAGACGGGGGTTCCAAATGGAAGAGAAATATTCAATATATAAGCCTAAAAGGCAAACTACAATCGGGGGGGAAGCCCTGATCGAAGGTATTATGATGAGAGGGCCTAAAAGCATAGCAATAGCTATTAGAAAAGCTGATGGGACTATAGAAGTAGATAAGAAGCCTTCAGTTACTTTGGCTCAAAAATATAAAATACTTAAGCTTCCGATTTTAAGGGGGGCTGTTGGAATCTTTGAGTCATTATATATCGGGATGAAAGCGTTAATGCAGTCGGCTGAGTCCATTGAAGTGGAAGAAGTGGAGAACCCTTCTAAATTTGAAAAGTGGCTAGATAAAAAGTTTGGCAGTGGACTAGAAGATGCTCTTATTTATATTTCAGTAATTTTTGCTCTCTTCATTGGAATTGGAATTTTTATGGTGTTACCGTATTTTGCTGCTGAACTTTTCGGCTTTGACAAATCAACAAGTTTAGGATGGACACTATACTGTGGTTTTGAAGGAATAATTAGAATTCTTTTGTTTTTGGGATATATTATAGCTATTTCAAAGATGAAGGATATTAAGAGAGTTTTCAAATACCACGGCGCTGAACATAAAACGATTCATTGTTATGAGAATGAAGAAGAGCTTACCGTTGAAAATGTTAAAAAGTACTCAACCAGACACCCTAGGTGTGGGACAGCATTTTTATTTGTAGTAATGATTGTGAGTATTGTTGTTTTTACATTTATAAGATCCGATAACCGACTAATAAGTATATCATTGAGACTTATACTCATTCCACTTATAGCAGGCCTATCATATGAGCTTATTAAACTATCAGGTCGGAGTAAGGGAGCTTTTGGGAGAATAGTAAGTAAGCCAGGACTAGCTCTTCAAGGGTTTACAACAATTGAACCTGATGATGATCAAATAGAAGTTGCTATTGAAGCCCTAAAGAGTGTACTTGAAGATGAGAACGAAAATGTAGCCAAGGAGTAAAATATGCAATTGAATGAATTGCTTAAGATTTGCATAAAGAAGTTGAATAATGCTGCAATAGAAGCCTCGACTCATGAAGCCGGGGTTATTCTTTGTCATATTCTAAATGTAGACAGAGCTTTTTTATATGCTCATCCTGAAAAACTGTTAAATGAAGAGACTATAGGGAAAGTAATTGCTTTAATTGACAAGCGTTGTGAAAGGCTGCCTTTGCAGCAATTACTGGGTGAGCAGGAATTTATGTCTCTACCTTTTATGGTGGACGAAAACGTATTAATACCAAGACAGGACACAGAAATTCTAGTTGAGACGGTTATTCAGTATGGAGATAAAGTCCCCGGGGTATTAAATATTCTTGACCTTGGCACAGGGTCTGGGTGTATAGCCATAAGTCTTGCAAAATATATTAATAATTCAAATGTTACAGCAGTTGATATTAGCGATGCAGCTCTAAAGATTGCTAAGAAAAATGCTGAGTCAAACGAGGTGGCTGGAAAGGTAAGATTTATAAAAAGTGACCTTTTTTTTGCATTGCCTAAGAATGAAAGCTTCCATGTTATTGTGTCTAATCCTCCTTATATTCCCACTGAGGATATCAAAAGTTTAGAGCCTGAAGTAAGGGACTGTGAGCCAATGTTAGCTTTGGATGGTGGAGCGGACGGCCTTGATTTTTATAGAAGGATTACTGAAAATGCAAAAGAATACCTTAAAGATAAAGGAGCAATTGCCTTTGAAGTAGGTATATTTCAAGCTGAAATGGTTAGCCAAATATTGAAAGAAAATGGCTATACAGATATTAAGATAATAAAGGATTTATCAGGAATAGACCGTGTGGTATTTGGAAGGCTTATTCCTTCCAGAGCTTTATAATGCCAGAATCCTGAATACTTTTTAAAGTAATTACTGCGATTAAAGCAATGAACACCCCAAGAATACCATACAATGACAGACCAATATACATTGCCATCAATGTGAGTAGAGGGTGCAATCCAAGGTTCTTGCCAACGATCTTAGGTTCTAATATCTGCCTCATTATAACGCCAACATAATAAATAATTAGCAGGCCGATTGCTTTGGAAAAGCTACCAATTATTACATTCCATATTATTAAAGGAACCATAATTATGCTAGTACCGAATATGGGTACGAGATCTGAGATGGCCACTAGAATACCGGTAGTTATTGCGTAATCAGATTTGATAATTAAAAGTCCAATGCTGACTTCAAAAAAAGTTAAAGTCACAAGGAATATTTGTGCTTTAAAATATGCAAACATTGCAGTGAAGGCACTATTTTTAATACCAGAGATATTTCGGCTCCAATTTTCTGGGAGCTGTTTTGATAGAAACGCTGTGAGGGACTTTTTATCACTACTAATAAAATAACTGGATATAAGTGTAATGGTAATAAAAACAGTAAGCTTTGGTATAGAAGAAATTGTATTAATTAAATAACCTATAAGAGAAGTTATTAGTGCACGAATTTTAGGAACTAATGCTAAAAGATTACTGTTTATTTCTTCTGGAATACCATATGGCAGATTTTGATATATTTCTGCGTACTTTGTAAAAGAAAGGTTTATCTCATTGGAAATGCTATTAATGTAATTAGTGACATTGGCCTGTAGAATCATGAGTTCATTATAAATTTGAACAATACCAATGAGGAGGGCTATAACAACTATGCACAATGTGAGTATGAGGGAAAGTATGGAGCCATACTTTCTTGGAATGTTTAATTTGTTTTCCATGAATTTGATTACAGGCTCATTAATTACAGAGATTACTAAGGCAAATATAAAAGGAGCTAATAAAGGCAGAAGATACTTCATACCTAAAGAAATTACAACAATTATTAACCCAACGGCTAAAAGCTTCAACGCAAGTTGTATATATTTATCCCTTATTACTATCATAGGTAATGAACCTCCAAATTATTAATAAATGAGCTTTCTGCATTAAAATACCTAATTGAAACTATTAAAGTATATTTCATTAATACATTATAAGATTAACATATAAAAATCAATATTCTATAATTAATATATAACATTAATACATTAATTATAAATTAAAAAGGAAAATCATACAACTTCGGAATAAAAAGCACATTGTATACAGTTCTGTCCATGTGAAATACCTGGAATTTCAAGCTTTCTTAAATTAAGTTTTTAAAAACTATACAATAACTTGATATTTAGAGAGAATAGTACATTAATCAAAATCATTGATATTTTTTAGCGTTTTTTGTACTTTGACTAAGAATCGTTTAGTAACTAAAATGTAAATGTGGATTATTATGTCCACTTAATTATGAAATAGTTAATTTAGAAAGGGGTTAAGGAAGTGCAGAACAATATACTGTTAGCGGTAGCTATTTTGCTCCCTGCCTTTAGCGCAGCTCTCTGCTATTTTTTAAAAAATGAAAAAGCAAGAGTCGGCATTGTGCTAATTACTGCAGTTGCTCTATTTGCAGTTGCAGGAGGATTTGTTAAGGCTGTTTTTAATGCTGGAGATGCTGTAATAATCGGCTTAGACCATAATTCTCCAATAGACTTGGGACTAATTATTAAATTATTGGATTTGGCATTGTTTGCTTACATTTTTTATGTAGGTATCAAGCTTAAAAAGCCTCTAGTTATGGTATTGGTTTTATTACAAGTAATTCCAACTTTCATTTTTGAAAATTTTATGGGTGTTAAGGAACCTGAAACGGCATTTGTAATTGATAGGCTTTCTTTGATTATGATAATGCTTGTTTCTGTTATTGGACCTATTATTACAATATTTGCAACTGGTTACATGAAGGAACATGAACACCATCAACATTTGAAGGTTTCTAAACAACCTAGGTTTTTCATGGTGATGTTTATTTTCCTTTCGGCCATGAATGGTCTTGTTATGACAAATAACATTATGTGGATGTATTTTTTCTGGGAAATTACTTCAGTTTGTTCGTTCTTATTGATATCTCATGATGGAACTGAGATAGCAATTAAGAATGGTTTAAGAGCACTTTATTTAAACATGCTCGGTGGAGTTGGCTTTATCATCGGTATAATATGTATTTATGCTGCAAAAGGAACTCTTGCTCTTGATGAGATTTCATCAATTGTAAACTCTTCTGGACTTACAGGGTATTTTGCAGTGGGTATTGCACTCCTTTGCTTAGCTGGATTTACAAAATCAGCTCAATTCCCATTCCAGAGTTGGCTATTGGGAGCCATGGTTGCTCCAACTCCAGTATCAGCATTGCTTCATTCAAGTACAATGGTTAAGGCTGGTGTTTACCTGATAGTTAGACTTTCACCTTCCTATGGTGGCACAATACTAGGAAAGGCAGTTGCTACAATAGGTGCATTTACGTTCCTAGCAGCTTCTGCGATCGCAATCAGTCAGAGTAACGCTAAGAAAGTGCTTGCTTACTCAACCATTGCAAACCTAGGACTTATAGTTGCTTGTGCAGGATTAGGAAGTCACATGGCAATTGGGGCAGCAATGTTACTCATGATATTCCATGCTGTATCCAAAGGACTCTTATTCCTATGTGTGGGTACAGTTGAACAAGGAATTGGAAGCCGTGAAATTGAAGATATGCAGGGCTTAATGTCGAGAATGCCATTTACTACAGTAATTATGGTAATTGGTATGATATCAATGCTTATGCCTCCATTTGGTGTACTTATTACGAAATGGCTGGCAATTGAAGCAGCAACATCTACTCCGTTAGTCCTTATATTTATAGTATTAGGTAGTGCATTAACAGTTGCGTTTTGGTCCAAGTGGATTGGAACTGTACTCACAATGTCCTACAAAAAAAAGCATAATATGGAGAACCTTTCTATTTCTATAAAGTTTGCACTTTCGATCATGTGTTTATTTGTTTTCGCAGTAAGTATTGGAATTTCCCCAATTTATTCAAACTTCATATACCCTCAATTGGAAGCTTTTGGAATCTCACATAGCTTTGAACTTGTAAGTAATGGTCTTGGAATCGCTATAAATGGAGCATCGGATACAGTAATGGGTGGCTTCCAGTCAATTCCATTCTTTATCTTGCTATTGGCAGTTATAGCTTTGATACCTTTCCTTATGAAGAAGGTAAAGCCTGCATCAATAAGGGCTCCTTATCTTTGCGGTGACAATGTTGCCGATGATTTAAGCGGAATTGAATTTATTGGGCCTACAGACAAAATTGAAAAAGTTGAAGTGAAAAATTATTATTTAACAGAAATATTTGGGGAAGACAAGCTGACATTAGCAGTTAATTTGATTGCTATTGCAGTTATTCTAGTAATGTTTGGGGTGGTAATCTAATGGAAATGTTTCTTAAGATAGTTTTGATAGTGATATTTGCTCCTATTTTAGGTGGATTTTTAGATGGTATAGATAGAAGAATTTCTGCTAGAATGCAAAATAGATTAGGGCCACCTTTGCTACAACCTTTTTATGACGTAATTAAGCTATTTGGGAAAGAAAGTATTGCAGTTAACCAAACTCAAATAGCATATGCCTTTGGACACTTGGTATTTGCTATAGCTGCTCTTGTAATGCTTTTATTAGGACAGGATCTTTTGATGCTGATATTTATTCTCGCTTTCTCGGGAATTTTCCTAATAGTTGGCGCATCTAGTGTGAATTCACCATATAGTAAAATTGGTGCACAGAGGGAAATCATGCAAATGATGGCCTACGAACCTATAATAGTATTAATGACTGTTGGAGTATTCTTAATAACGAAGAGCTTTATGGTTTCAAGTATTTTTGAATTTGATAAACCTCTTATATATTATATGCCACTATTATTCATTGCATTTTTATTTGTGCTTACAATAAAACTTAGGAAGTCTCCTTTTGACTTCTCAACGTCACATCATGGGCATCAAGAACTTATTAAAGGTGTAACTACTGAGTTCTCTGGTACTCAACTTGCTTTAATTGAAATGACTCACTGGTATGATTTAGTATTACTTTTAGGTATGGTTAGTCTTTTCTTTGCTAAGCCTATTTGGGTAGGTATAATAATTGCACTTGTAGCTTATTTTTTAGAAATTGTAATTGATAATATTAGTGCAAGGGTTACATGGAGATGGATGCTTAAATTATCTTGGGTGTTCGGATTGGGTGCCGCCCTTACTAATATCATTTGGTTGTATATAACTTTGAAATAATTAGGAGACAGGAGGAAAAATTATGGGTATTATGGAAAAACTCAAGGCAAAATCAAGGGCTAAGTCTCCTTGGGTTGTACATTACGACGCTACAAGCTGTAATGGTTGTGATATAGAAGTGCTGGCCTGTCTGACACCTGTTTATGATGTTGAAAGGTTTGGTATTGTTAATGTTGGGAATCCTAAGCATGCTGATGTATTTGTCGTAACTGGATCGGTAAATGAAAAAAGTAGAAAAGTAATAGAAACAATATATAATCAGATGCCTGAACCAAAGGCTGTAGTTGCTGTTGGGGCATGCGCGTGTACAGGTGGTATATTTAAGGAATGCTATAACGTTTTAGGCGGAATTGACAAAGTGTTGCCGGTAGACGTATATGTACCTGGATGTTGTGCAAGGCCTGAAGCTATAATCGACGGAATTTACAAAGCTGCAGGGATGCTTGAAGATAAAGCAAAGAAAATGAAGAAAGTTGAATAAATTCGGAGGTATCAATATGTTACAGAACTTGGTGGAGATAAATATCGACCAGCTAATCACAGTAACACATGAAATGAAGGATAGTGGTTACAGATTTGTAACACTAACATGTGTAACTTTAAGTGAAAACATGGTTGATATAACTTATCATTTTGATAAGAATTATGAACTTAAAAACTACAGAATAAAGATTGAAAGATCAACGGAAATTCCAAGTGTTTCAGGAATTTACTTCAGTGCTCTTTTGGTTGAGAACGAAATAATTGAGCTTTTCGGTGTAAAAGTTAAGGGTATGGCTATTGATTATGCTGGTCACCTACTTCTTACAGATGAGTCACCTGTGAGTCCGCAGTTCGGAGGCGGAAATATTACTATTGAGAAGAGGGAGGCAAAGTAATGAATAAAACTATAATACCTTTTGGACCACAACATCCTGTTTTGCCTGAGCCACTTCACTTGAAACTTGTAATGGAAGACGAGATAATAGTGGAAGCAATCCCAGCGATAGGATATGTTCATAGAGGCCTTGAGAAACTTACGGAGACTAAGGAATTTACTCAGAATGTATTTGTTGTTGAGCGAGTATGTGGCATTTGCAGTTTCCAGCATGCACTGGCATATTGTCAGGGTATGGAGGAAATGATGAGCATCGAGGTACCTGACCGTGCTAAGTTTTTAAGAGTTATATGGGCAGAACTTCACAGAATACACAGCCATCTTCTTTGGTTAGGACTTGTTGCAGATGGATTTGGGTTTGAGAGTCTTTTCATGCAATGTTGGAGAAATAGAGAAAAGATTATGGACATCATGGAAGAAACCTGTGGTAGCAGAGTTATTATATCTGGAAACACTATTGGTGGAGTTAGAAGAGATATATCAAAGGAACTTCTAGTAAAAGTTACTGTTGTTGCTGACGAAGTAGCAGCAGATCTTAAAGAAATTGAGAAAGTGTTTTTCAACGATTATACAGTTAAGCACAGACTTGTTGGTGTAGGTGTTCTTACTAAGGAAGACGCAACTACCCTGGCAGCATTAGGCCCTATGGCAAGGGCTAGCGGAATATCTTTAGACCATAGAACTACCGGCTATGCAGCATATGGCCAGCTCGATTTTGCACCTGTTATAGAAACTGATGGCGACTGCTATGCAAGAACTCTTGTTAGAGTTAAAGAAGTTTACCAGTCAGTAGATTTGATCAAGCAGGCAGTTGCAAAGATTCCAGATGGCGAAATAAGCGTACCTGTAAAAGGCAACCCAAATGGTGAGGTTATTTCAAGAGTTGAGCAGCCTAGAGGAGAAGCACTTTACTACATGAGAGCAAATGGTACAAAGTTTTTGGAAAGACTCAGAATAAGGACGCCAACATTTGCAAATATTCCTACATTGCTTAAAATGCTTCCTGGTAGCCAGCTTGCTGACGTGCCTATGCTTATTTTAACAATTGATCCATGTATTAGCTGTACAGAAAGGTAATGGAGGGGGTGCTATTATGTTTGAAATGGTAAACAGTATTTTTAAAAACCTGTTTTCAAAGCCAGCAACGAGGTCGTACCCGTTTGAGAGAAGAACGACTTTCGCCAACGCAAGAGGCCAGATAAGCGGCATTGAAATAGATAAATGTATTTTTTGCGGAATGTGTGATAGAAAATGTCCGGCAAATGCTATAAAGGTTAACAGAGCTGAAAAATCTTGGGAAATTGATCCATTTAAATGCGTAATTTGTGGTTTATGCACAGAGGTATGCCCAAAAAAGTGTATAATAATGGATGGATCTCATAGGACAGCAGCAGCAAAAAAGACTTTAGATATACATGTACAGGAAGCAAAACCAGTAGTTGAAAAAGGTAATGATGTTGTAGCATAAATGATCACATTTGAATAAAAATAGGAGTGCACTTTACAATCATGCATTCCTATTTTTATTTATTTTCAGGAAGATTTATTAATGTTATTTAATTTTAATATATTTTTTGCAAAACATAGAGTAAATTGTATTTACTCTAAGATATATTATTAAAATCTTAATAATATGGGTTATATAAGGTCAAATAAGTATAAACTAACTCTAACAGAATTAATAAGCATTGAGTATTTCTAGTATTTGTATTATAATATTGTTTTGAGTAAAGAAATAATGCTTATATTGAAATCTTGCATAACTACCCCAAAATATAGTTTCTAACTATAGTATTGATATAAAGTGTTTTTGGAAACAAAATAGTTACGGATAAATAAAGATAGTTTTTGAGAGATTTTCATATTATAAAAAGGGAGATATTTTAAGATGTTTGAAAGTATATGGAACATGGTACTTCTGGTCGCTATATATGTTAGCCGTGTTGCTCAATTTGCCTTGTTAGCCATTGGAGCGTATTTTTTAATCATATCGATGTTTGGCTGGGTAAGGAGAAAAGAACCTAAGGCTGAAGATTTTAAGCCAGTAAATAAATTCGCTATGATAGTTGCAGCACATAATGAAGAACGCGTTATAAGTGGCATTGTCAAGAATTTGAAGGGTCTTAAATATCCTATTGAAAAGTATGAGATTTTTGTTATAGCTGACAATTGTGATGATAAAACAGCTGAAATCGCCCGCGAAAATGGAGCCAGAGTTTTTGAGAGATCGGACGCGAATCGCAAGGGAAAAGGTTATGCTCTTGAATGGATGTTTAAGAAAATATTTGCCCTTGAAGAAAACTATGATGCCATATGTATTCTGGATGCTGATAATTTAGTTTCTAAGAATTTCTTGATGGAAATGAACAAACAACTTTGTTTGGGTCATAAGGTTGTTCAAGGATACCTTGATAGTAAGAATCCAAATGATACTTGGATTTCAGGTAATTATTCATTGTCATATTGGATAAGCAACAGGTTATTCCAGCTTCCAAGACATTATCTTGGACTTAATTGTGCTTTGGGTGGTACTGGTTTTGTAATGGCTACTAGTGTATTAAAGGATATTGGTTGGGGCGCCACTTGTCTTACGGAAGACTTAGAGTTCTCTATAAAGCTTGTTCTTAAAGGAATGAGGGTTGCATGGGCTCATGATGCACACGTGTATGATGAGAAACCACTTAAGCTAAAACAGTCATGGAAACAACGTACAAGATGGATGCAAGGACATTGTGATTGCGCGGAGAGATTTTTAAAAGCTTTGCTGGTTAAGGCATTTAAAGATAGAGATAAAGTTGCTTTTGACCTTGGTATATACTTAATTCAGCCTTTTATTATAGTTTTAAACGCTACTGTTTTAATTGGAGCTGCTATTAATTTTGTGATAAAGCCTATAACTAATACACCTTTTAATATGCCACTTTGGTTGTTCGCAATTATCATGGTTGTTTTGACATATTTCTATATAGTTTTCGTTTACATTGAGGGGAAGCTTACTCCAAAAGTTTTTGCGTATTTTATTCTCTTTCCAGTATATAGTCTTACATGGGTGCCAATTATTATTCAGGGCTTCTTCGGTAGACATAACAGAGAGTGGGTTCATACGGTTCACACAAGGGCAATGGACATAGGAGAAATAGAAGGCTTGGAAAAGGTCGGATAAGAGTTTTATAAACACAGGATTTATCCTGTGTTTTATTTTTTCAATTTTGCTAAAGGGTTCATTTACTTTGACTTTTGTGTAGTGAGGTGTTTTTGTGGTGAAGGGCTATATTAATTCTGCAATTACAGGGAATGGGCGAATTCTGGCGTGTTACAATAAAAAAGGCGTTTTGGAAAGACTTTTTTGGCCATCGATTGATAGGGTGCAACAGCTTGAATTTTTCCGGATAGGCATTAGCTTTTATGAAATGGGATGGGAAACAGTATGGCTGGACGATGATATGTTCTCTTTTAAACAAAGATATGTACAGTTTTCTAATATTTTAGAATCAAGATATATATGTAATAAATTGGGGTTGGATATAAAAATAACTGAATTCGCATTATTAGAAAAAGATATATTGGTTAGGAATATAAGAATTAGAAATACGGGTCCATATAAAACCAAGCTTGGTGTAGTGCTCCATGTTAAAACAGACACGGAAATACGGAATTCTACTGGTATTTATCTAAATCATAAAGACTGTATTATAAATTGTTGCAGCCCGGATAGTTATTTGGCAATGGGCTCGAATCTGCCAATTTCATATATATCCATAGGAAATGGCCTTGTTGAAGCAGCAAACAAACTTCAATTTAGCGACTCCCAGAGTTTTAATCTTTCCAATGAAACAGCATTGCTATATAGGATGAATGACTTTGATCCTTCAGAAGAAAAAGATATTAGCTTATTTTTGAGCTTTGATAAGGAGCTTGAAACAGCTCAGGATAAATTGATAAAAATACGAGGAACACATATTAATAAACTTATTAATAATACTTCAGCACATTTTAAGAAGTACTTTTCTTTTTTTGAAGATAAACATATGGATAGAAAGATTGCTGACATTGTTGAAAGATCAATTTTAACCTTTATACTTTTACAGAATAGAGATACAGGTGCTATTTTAGCGGCTCCAGAAGTTGATGAAAAGAAGGAAAAGTGTGGAGGCTACGGATATTGTTGGTGTAGGGATGCAGTATTTATTACTGCTGCAATGGAGGAAGTTGGTCTCTACAAAAATGCTGAGAGTTTTTATAAATGGGCATCAAGGGTTATGACAAAGGATGGATTTTTCTACCAACGTTATTTTAGTGATGGTAATTATGCACCATCCTGGGGAATTCAGGTTGATGAAACGGGTAGTGTTTTGTTTGGAATATGGGAGTATTACAATAAAACGAAGGACATTAGTTTTTTAAGAAATATGTGGGATACTGTATTTAGATGTGCCTCTTTTCTATGTGGTTTTATTGAAAGTGAGAACGGTTTGCCTTGTCATAGCTATGACATATGGGAAGAAAGGTATGGACAGCACGCATATTCTTCTGCTGCAGTTTATGCAGGAATTATGGGTGCCTATAAAGTGGGTTTGGAACTTAATAAAGATGCCGATATAATAGATAGTTGGCACAATACTTCGAGACTTCTTAAGGAATCCTTAATTAAGGAGTTTTACAATGAGGACAGGAAAGAGTTTTTGAGAAGCATTAGGGTAAAAATAAACCCGTGGGGTGAGGAGCCAACTTTGGATACCATTGTTATAAAGCAACGGCCTCATAAGGACATGGTAGTATCTAAATGTGATCTTACAAGGGATATAAGTATATTAGGCCTCAATGTGCCTTTTGGAGTCCTTGAAGCAGATGATGAAAGACTGCTGGCTACGGTTACAAAGATAGAAGAAAGCCTCCTTGCGGAGGGAGGCTTTAAAAGGTATGAAAAAGACAATTATATTGGAGGTAATCCATGGGTGGTATCAACGTTATGGATGGCTTTATTTTATATTGAAACAGGAAACAAAGAAAGAGCAATTGAAATGTTTTCCTATGCATGTAAAGCGGCAACTCCTTTGGGCTTTCTTCCTGAACAATATGATGGTTGTTCTTTTGATGACTTATGGGTTCTTCCTTTAAACTGGTCACATGCTATGTTTATCTTGGTGCTCAGTAGACTGCTTAAGTTTGGATGGATTTAGATTGCTACTATTTTTAAGTATAGTCGAAGGTTTTATGCCATGGTTTATGACCAGATCGATGAAGATTAATATTTTTCTAAACATATAAATACCTCAAAATCCTCTTTCGCTTGGTTGACGTAATTTCATGGTTCTAAAATATTATTATATTTTTATTCTATGCAAAATAAAGACGTCGGTGTATGTACTAAATTTTGAGAAATTTTAAATAGAAATGGTGATTAATATGGTAAAAAGTAGAACATTATTTGTTTGCCAGGAATGTGGCTACGAAAGCCCTGGGTGGCTAGGAAAATGCCCTGAATGCCTTAAATGGAACACTTTTGTGGAAGAAAAACAGAATAAGACCCCAAGCACTACTTCTTTTAGTAGAAAAACCGAAATTATCAACATAAATGATATAAATACAGACATGGAGGAACGCTACCAAACTGGAATAAGCGAGTTGGACAGAGTTCTGGGTGGAGGTTTGGTAAAAGGCTCTCTGGTGCTTTTTGGAGGAGATCCTGGTATTGGAAAATCGACACTTCTTCTACAGGTTTGTGCTAAGGTGGCATGTGATAAGAGTCTAATATATATTTCAGGTGAGGAATCAGTAAAGCAGATAAAAATTAGGGCAGATAGATTAGGTATTAAAAATCCAAACATCTCCATGGTTTCGGAGACAAATCTACAAAGTATTGAAGAAATAATTGAAAATAAAAATCCAGCTATTGTAATAATAGATTCAATTCAAACCGTTTTTGACGAGGAATTGAGCGCAGCACCAGGAAGTGTAAGCCAGGTTCGTGCCGCAACTACAAGGCTTATGAGAATCGCAAAAGGGAATGATATTATTATGCTCATTGTTGGCCATGTTACTAAAGATGGATCAATAGCAGGCCCTAGAGTACTAGAGCATATGGTTGATACTGTACTCTACTTTGAAGGTGACAGGCACTTAAGCTATAGGATTCTCCGTTCAGTTAAGAACAGGTTTGGCTCAACTAATGAGATTGGTATGTTTGAAATGAGAGATATAGGTCTTGTGGAGATACAAAATCCTTCTGAGATTCTGTTATCTGAAAGACCTGAAGACGTACCTGGTTCTGTTGTTATTTCGGGAATAGAAGGAACAAGACCTATGCTTATTGAAGTTCAGGCTTTAGTATGTCCTACTAGCTTTGGAATGCCTCGGAGAATGGCCACTGGTCTAGACTATAACAGAATAACGCTTCTCATCGCAGTCCTTGAGAAAATAGTTGGTTTACAACTTTCGAATTATGATGTATATGTCAATGTGGTTGGAGGCCTTAAGCTCTCGGAGCCGGCATGTGATTTGGGTGTAATTATGGCTATAGCTTCTAGCTTTAAAAATATAGCAGTAGGGAAGAATACAATATTTCTCGGTGAGGTTGGCCTGACTGGCGAGGTTAGAGCAGTTAACCAGATTGACAAGCGTATTATGGAGGCTGTGAGAAGTGGTTATAAAAAATGTGTAATACCACAAGGAAATCAAAAATATATTAGTCAATTGAAGGGTTTGCAGGATATTATGATAATTGGTGTTAAAACTATAAATGAAGCTTTAGAACACTTGAAGTAGAGGGTGATAAATATGAATTATAAAAAAGGTTCTATTCGTGAGGATAGGTTAAAGGAAAAAGAAATATTAGAAGTAGTTAAAATGATGGCTCCAGGAACGCCACTTAGGGAAGGCTTAGAAAATATCTTAAGAGCCAGGACTGGTGCTCTAATTGTTATAGGTGATGGACAGGATGTCCTTTCACTTGTTGATGGGGGTTTTTATATTAACAAGGAGTATTCTCCTGCTTATTTATATGAACTTGCAAAGATGGATGGAGCAATAATCTTAAGTAAGGATCTCAAAAAAATTCTTTACGCCAATGCATTTATTGTAACCGACCCTCATGTGACAACTGACGAAACTGGTACGAGACACAAAAGTGCCCAAAGAGCAGCGAAACAAACGGGAGAGATAGTTATATCTATTTCTCAGAGAAGAAATTTAATTACTATTTACAGGGCTAACAAAAAATACCTTCTTCGTGAGACCTCAGCTATTTTAACAAGGGCAAATCAAGCACTCCAAACATTGGAGAAATACAGATCGGGAATGAACCTTGCAATTACAAACTTAAGTCTTCTGGAGTTCGAGGATATGGTTTCTCTTTTTGATGTAGCACATGTTCTACAGAGAATTGAAATGGTAATGAGAGTTGTGGGTGAGATAGATACATACATCTGTGAACTTGGCAATGAAGGAAGACTTATAAGTATGCAATTGGAAGAACTTATAAATAACATTGAGGATGAAGAGATTTATGCTATTGAAGACTATATGTCATCAGATTCCAAAAGTGTAGATGAAATAATACAGCAAATAAAGGTTATGAAAAATGATGAATTGATGGACCTTTCAAATATTATTAAGTCTTTGGGATATAATCAGCAGATGATCGTAGATGATGAAAGTTTATCTCCAAAAGGCTATAGGATATTAAATAGAATTCAGAAGATTCCATCAGGAATCATTAAAAATATGGTAAATACATTTGGAAATCTTCAAGGAATTTTGAATGCCTCAATTGGAGATTTAGATGAGGTTGAAGGAATTGGCGAAGTTAGAGCAAAGATGATCAAGGAGGGCTTAAAAAGAATTCGTGAACAGTTGGTATTAGGCGAGGGAAGAAGACTATTTTGGTAAGAGATATTGCCTTTTTATATAACATTAAAGGGTATCTATTAAAAAAGATACCCCTCAAAGGTCTTATCTCATGTTATATTTGCCGAGCATTTTGGCCCTTTCAAGTTCCTTTATCATCACATCATAAAGGTTAAGGTCAAGAGAGTTACACAGCGAAGCCATATAAAAAAGGTTACTTCCTAGTTCCTTCTCGATTAAATCTCTGCAACTTTCACAAAGTGTTCCAGAAAGATGCGTTTCAACTGAAGAACTAATATCTTCAAATACACTATCATCATCAAAAGGCTGCTTGTGGGCATTTATCTGAATGCAACCACATTGAGTAACTGCTTTGACGATTGTTCTGTTTACTCTGGAATTAGAATCTTGAAATTTCGTAAGTTGGTCAATAATGCTCTTATTTCTTACTAGAAGTTCCTGTACTGTGAATTGAAATTTGTCTACTACCATATCATTCAAACTATTCACTCCTCTAATTAAGCATAAACATAACCAATTTCATTACCGCAAAAATGTAAAATGCTGTCTGCAAATTAATTATAATTCCTTTAAAACTACTTTGTCAAATTATTAATGATTTTTAGATACAAATTTATTAGAATTTTGACATTGACTATTTAATAAAAAGAATATAAAATAATCGTTTTGACACAAAACAGCCAATGTAGTATACTAAAAGATATATAAGTTTTATCCATTATATAGAATCCAATGAAAAATATGATAATTGTCAGGTGATATAATGTATAGTATCGGCGATAGGATTGTGTATCCTATGCACGGAGCCGGCATAATTGAATCAATTGAAGACAGGATGATTCTTGGAAAGACTCAGAGCTACTATGTTCTTAGGATTTCCTTAAGAGAGATGACAGTAATGATTCCTGTTGACAATGCTGGTGATATTGGTATTAGGAAAGTAGTTAGCGAAAATAAAGCTAATGAGGTTTTAGGCCTTTTGGAATGTAAGAACTGTATCTCTAATATCAATTGGAATCAAAGATACAGGGAAAATCTTCTAAAAATAAGAACCGGTGATATTTTTGAGGTCGCGGACGTATTCAAGTCTTTAAAAGTTAGAGATATAGAAAAGGGTTTGTCGACTGGAGAGAGAAAGATGCTTAATACTGCTAAGCAGATTCTTCTAAGTGAGTTATTTCTGGCTAAGAATATTTCATTACAAGAGGTCGAAGATACTGTAAATAAGTGTCTCGGATTTTAACTTTTTAAAGGGGAGAGCATTTGTGTTAAATCACTTTTTAAAGCTTGCGTTTTCTTTAATAGGAATTATTACTGCATATACTTTGTTGAGAGTCTTTTTTATCTCTACTGACATTGGTAGAAATATGCTCATCATAGTTTTGATTCCTATCTTAACGGGTGTTCTTTTCTATTTTATTTCTGACAGAAGTATTAAATATTTATCTCTAGGGATAGATTCTTTTGAAATTATTATACATAATATGAGCGTCTATGAAATAGTGGCAATTGTAATTGGCATAATTTCAGGACTTGTTGTAGCAAACTTAGTTGCCATTCCATTTATAAGAGTTGATATAATCGGGATACCTATTGCTGTGGGTTTGAACATCCTTTTTGGCTTTTTGGGCATTTATATTGTTATCAACAAAAGAGTTGAGACTAGTAACTTACTTGACCCTCATGGAAGAAAGGATGGAAATTTTAAGCTTAAACTTTTGGATACCAGCACAATTATTGACGGGAGGATTGTTGATATTTGTAACGCTGGATTTCTAGAGGGTAAAATAATAATTCCATCTTTTGTTTTAGAAGAGCTTCATCATATATCTGATTCTCCCGACAGCACGAAAAGGGCAAGAGGAAGAAGGGGTCTAGATATATTAGATATTCTTCAAAAGGACCAGAGAGTTCATGCTTATGTGGAGAATATTGAGGGGCTCGGTGCAGTTGAGGTTGATGATAAGTTGGTTGAAGCTGCAAAAAAATTCAATGCAGAAATAATAACAAATGATTATAATTTAAATAAAGTTGCAAGCATTCAGGGAGTTGAAGTATTAAACATTAACGAACTTGCAAATGCAGTTAAGCCACTTGCATTACCTGGAGAGGAAATGACTGTTCAAGTTGTCAAAGAGGGCAAGGAAAATGGACAGGGTATTGGATATATGAATGATGGGACAATGATCGTCATAGAGGGTGGGAAAAAATATATGGACCAAACTCTTGACGTAGTAGTAACTAGCATTCTTCAGACTTCTGCAGGCAGAATGATATTTGCAAAGGCCAAAATACTTGCATAGCGGAGTGTGTATTTGATGAAAAGAGTCAGTTACGTTAGTGCCATTATTGTGGCAGCTGGTCAGGGGACCAGAATGAACATGGATAAAAAAAAGCAGTATATCGAGATAAATGGAGAGAGAGTCCTTTCAAGAACCATAAGAGCTTTTCAGGATAGTGACCTTGTTGATGAGATAATACTTGTTGTAAATGGAGATGAGATTCTTTTTTGTAAGAATGAAATAATTGAAGCAAATAGTTTGAATAAGGTGCATTCGATTGTTGCTGGCGGTTATGACAGACAGGAATCGGTTTATAATGGGCTTAGAGAGGTTAACAGTGCTAGTAACATAGTATTAATACATGATGGAGCAAGACCATTCATTGACGAGTCTACTATAGAAAATTGCGTTGATGGCGCTATTAACTATGAAGCTGCCTGCGCAGCTATTCCTGTAAAAGATACTGTGAAGACTGCCGATAAGGATGGGTTTATTGCATTTACTTTGGACAGAAGCACTCTGTGGGCAGTTCAGACGCCTCAGGCTTTTGTCTATCATCTTATTATTGAAGCGCATGAAAAAGCAAAGCTAGAGGGTTTTAGAGGCACAGATGATGCAGTTTTGGTTGAGAAGCTTGGTAAGAAGGTTAAGCTTGTAATGGGTAGCTACAATAATTTTAAAATAACTACACAAGAGGATCTGGTTTTTGCAGAAGCTTTAGCTCAGGAACTGGATTAGATTTATTCTACTGTTACACAACAGAAGGTCTGAATACCAAGACCCTGACCGAAGGCTGTAAGCCCCTCACCGGTTGTTGCGGTAATACCAATATTTTTAGCATCCAAATTCAAAAGCCCTGAGAGGTTTTTTTTCATTTCATCTATTTTGGGAGATATCTTTGGGGTTGAACATTCAATGCTTATGGAAAGGTGCACTATTTTTAGTTCACCAAGATATTTAAGGGCTTCTTTAAGATAAAGGCTGCTGTCTTTAATACCTTCTTCAAGACACATCTTGTCAGCTATTTTACCAAGTATGTTAACACCAGTTACTCCGGATATAGCATTTGTTACTGCGTGGAGTATAACGTCTGCATCGCTGTTACCTAATAGTGCTGTATGCTTTTCAAAAATTACCCCTGCCAGAATAAGCTTTTTTTTTCTATCGTCAAAATCAAATCTATGGCTGTCCTGTCCTATACCAACCTTCATAGTATAATTCCTTTCCTTAGACAATACTTACTTAGTATTTTATAACGCCTTTAAAATAAACACAACATTGTAAATGCTTTTATTTTAACAAATATCTGCCAGTATTTTTACAAAAGTGTTATAATTTAGATATAAAATATTTATATCTAAATTAATGGGGTGAATGTTTATAAAAGGATTATGCATATTTATCGTATTGGTTTCCTTAACTATAGGATGTTCTGCAAATACAAATATTAAGACCGCAGATAATACACCTAAGACAACTTCAGAAAGTAATAATAATATAGAAAACAAAAGAAACCTTTTACAAGACCACTCCAATGCTGCAAGTTTGTTTATTGAAAATCTAGGATATAAAATAGGAATAAATAGTGGAGTTGGAATTGGAATAAAACTTCCTATAGATTTTAAATATAAGAAAG
>Ga0123336_10001610_pt1 | contig 20600 bp, 16 predicted proteins | sample SSSSmetaG_FD_96466 | JGI IMG/M metagenome (GOLD analysis project Ga0123336, IMG submission 96466) | Glacier valley bacterial and archeal communities from Borup Fiord, Nunavut, Canada, to study Microbial Dark Matter (Phase II) - ​SSSS metaG | ecosystem: Environmental > Aquatic > Freshwater > Ice... | reverse complement strand
TTTGGCTGTACTTTTGGTACAATCGAGATTTGCTCTGCTTTTATATCAACCGACACAATACCATCTTCGTCTATCATGTTAATAAACTCATCATAAGTTATCTCTATATTAGTACTTTCCTTCAATTGCTTTGACATATAAGAAAATAGATACCAAGTAAACAGTGCTGCAATTAAGCAAATGATAATGGCGCTTTTATTCGGTAATCCTTTCTTATTGTTTTTCTTATTATCTCTATTATTATCTCTATTGTTATCCATCCGTTCCTCCTGTATGGTAGTTTGATCAATCTTTTTAAATCAAAATTAGCCTTTTACAGACTATCTATACTATTATAATGATAGTCTCTCCATAAATCAATATAATTGTTCTGAAAATTCTGTGACTAAATTATAAAAAATTATGAATACTAAAAACATGGGCATTATATATTGTAACATTTATTTCACAATTTAATAAAAATCTAAAATTGACTTCCTGAAAAATTAGTAGTATAATCTTTTTTTAATTAATATAAAATTCTAGCAAGGGAGCCGGAAAAAGGTTTAAGGTCCACCAAAAGGATCGACTGGCTTTCTCTAACCATAAATGCCTTAAACCAGTAATTTGCTAGCTTTGGTTGATAGGCTTTTTTTGTGGATTTTTTTAGTGGGAATCAAAACGAAAGGGAGGATATACTATGGCTGTAAAATATGTCTTTGTTACTGGAGGCGTTGTATCAGGATTAGGTAAGGGAATCACTGCTGCATCACTTGGTCGATTATTAAAAGCACGTGGATATCATGTTACCATGCAAAAATTTGATCCTTATATCAATATTGATCCGGGTACAATGAATCCAATTCAACATGGTGAAGTGTTTGTAACCGATGATGGTGCAGAAACGGATCTTGACTTAGGGCACTACGAAAGGTTTATTGATGAAAGTTTGGACAAACAATCCAATGTTACTACAGGTAAGATTTATTGGTCTGTATTATCAAAGGAAAGACGCGGAGATTTTGGCGGAGGAACTGTCCAAGTAATTCCACACATTACGAATGAAATTAAGAGCCGTTTCTATCGAAACGATCATAGTAATGATACTCATATCGCAATTATTGAAGTTGGCGGCACGGTCGGTGATATTGAAAGTCAACCGTTTTTAGAAGCGATTAGACAGTTTCAGCAAGATATTGGAGAACATAATGCAATCTTAATTCACGTTACCCTCATTCCGTATCTTAAAGCTTCTGGTGAAATGAAGACAAAACCAACCCAAGCAAGCGTAAAGGAATTACAGGGGATGGGAATTCGTCCTGATATCATAGTTTGTAGAACTGAACGACCACTGGAACCCGGAATCAAACAAAAAATTGCACTTTTTTGTAACGTACCAAGTTCCCATGTAATGCAGAACCTAGATGTCGAAACCCTATATGAAGCTCCACTTGCATTAGAAGCAGAACACCTTGCGGATATTGCTTGTGCCAGCCTTAATTTACCATGTCCAAAACCTGATTTATCAGACTGGGAACAGATGGTGTATGCCTTAAAAAATCCTGAAAAAGAAGTAACCGTAGCGCTTGTTGGTAAGTATACACAATTACATGATGCCTACCTCAGTGTTGTGGAATCTTTAAAACATGGAGCAGTAGCGCATCATGCTTCTATTCAAATTAAGTGGATTCCATCCGAAACAGTAACAAAGGAAAATGTAGCCGAACTTCTCAGTGATGTTAGCGGTGTATTAGTTCCTGGTGGTTTTGGCGATCGCGGTATTGAAGGCAAGATTAATGCCATCCAATATGCACGCGAGCACAATGTCCCATTCCTTGGTCTTTGTCTTGGAATGCAGTTAGCGATTGTGGAATTTTCCAGAAATATCATTGGATTTGCTGATGCACATAGTGTTGAGTTAGATCCGTCTACAACTCATCCCGTCATTCACTTGATGGCTGAGCAAAACGGTATTGAAGATATTGGTGGCACATTAAGGCTAGGCTCCTATCCATGTGTGCTGGATGAAACCAGTATCGCATATGCCTTATACGGAGAGAAAACAATTCACGAAAGACATAGACATCGTTATGAAGTAAATAATTACTACCGTGAAGATTTTATCAAACACGGAATTAAGCTCTCCGGACAATCTCCAGATGGACGCATCGTTGAGATGATTGAATTAGAAAATCATCCATGGTTTGTAGCAACGCAAGCACATCCGGAATTTAAATCAAGACCAAATAAACCGCACCCATTATTTAGAGGATTTGTTGGTGCCGCACTTCTAATGAGTGAACAGCAATCCTAGTTACGTTCAAGTGCCAAAATGAGGAATCTCAACAAAGTGTAAACTTTGAGAGATTCCTCTATTTTTATGAAAAGCAATTTTATTTTCTTATATCTCACTTCATAGTAAAGGCCTTATACTGAGCTTTTTTTAGGAGGCGTTTTATTTCTTTTTAAAAAGAGATGAGATTGCAATCATTGCGGAACCTAGAAAAATGCATATATCAGCTAGGTTGAATACTACATTCTTTAGCATGCTAAAACTAAAATAATCGATTACACATCCTTTTTTCATACGATCCGTAACATTACTGATTGCTCCACCCAAAAGGAAGGATAACCCTAATTTAAATAATTTGTTACCCTTTTTAGGTAACATAATAGCAAAAAGAAGAAGTAAGCAACCAAGAATTATACTAGTAGCAGTAAGTACCAATTCTTTTTTATCTTCTAAGTAATTTAAGAACATTCCAGAATTATGGTGCTTGTTAATAATGATTTTACCGTTTAGAATTTCCTCCTTATTACCAAACTCCTTTTGTTCTTCCATATACTTTTTGATTTTTGTTTCACCAAATACAATAATAGCAACAATAAGTATATAAATCATAACCTTACCTCCCTTTCTCTTCCTAAATCAGTATCAACACATTTCTATCGTTTTAGACCAAGGAATATAGTTTTCCATCACTTCCCTACCTATTTCACTTCTTACGTTCTTATAGGAAGGGTAATGTATGATGAAGGATTCCTCCGGTGCTAATGACGTTATTTGTTCCTGTAATTTGTCAAAGTAAGGATCATAGACCAGTTTAATCTGATCCTTTTCAAATATACCTTTTACATTTGTAAATGCACAGGCAAGCTTGATTACATTCAAATCACTTTCATATACTTCTATCACTACATCTGGAGCAAACGTATTTAACTCTCTAATATGATATCCCATTCCAAATCCATATATGATATATTTTTTCTTATCAGGCTGATACCAATGTCTTGCAAGCAAAAAAGCCTCAGATTGAATACGACAATTGGTATGTAAATAGAATTTCAAACCATCATTTTCCAAAGCCAACGTCATTAATCCACACGAAGTAAATTCTACACGGTAACCACGCTCGAGTAGCTGCCCAGGGTTAATTGGTTCTTTTAAAAGCTCTAAGAACACAGGGTCTCTCTCTGACAATACTTTAATATTATCTTTATAATTTTCCTCTTCAAATAAGATGTCTTCTTTATTAATAATGAGCTCTTGCACATTACATAGAAAACTAACCAACTGAAGTTCTAATAAATCTGCAAGAAGCACATAATCCTTATTTTTTTTCGCTTCTAAAATCCCTGATAGCATCTCCATGACGGACTCAGTTGCAACTAAATTGAAATAAGCTCTATCTATAATAATTGCTTCCACAATATAGTTAATCTGATTCATTGAATCTGCTACAATATGGAGTGCCTTCTCATATTGCTGTTCTCTAAAATAAATGATTGCTTTATCCGTATCACTTAAAAGAAGCGTATTCTGTTCAAAAATAATTTTTATGTTTTCCGTCAAGTACAATCACCCCATATTCTCTATACTAGTCATTTACCTATCTTAATTAATCTTATCTGCTGAAATTAAGAGGCTCTTATACCTTACAATCTTATTGGTATCAATATTCACCTCATATACAGTTACATACTGACCTGGGGTAACAGCAATGTCGGTCAAGTTGTTTTGGGTAATTCCACCGGAAATAGTGTCTTCTATCATTTTATCAACCACTTCGGTAGCTCCAATGGAATATACTATTTTATTTCCAGTAGCGGCACTCGTTACCACACTTACAACAGTTGTCCCAACCGCGGAACCCTTAACAGCAGTCGCGGTCAGTACGGCCGCAGGAATCGGATTACGTACGGTTAACTTGACTGAAGTTTTATTCGTCGTACCATTCATAAACGTAATTGTAACACCTTTATTCGATATATTTGCCATTGCATCAAGTGATGCCTTCTCAATCGTCACTTTCATAATATGTTCTGTTGTAGAAGTATCCGCTCCTGTTAAAATTACAGGTGTAATAGTAGATGTAAATGATATCTCTTTTGTACCTACTTTTATGTTCTTTATTTGCGCTTCAAAAGCTTTCTTACCTACCACATTTAATTGGATGTTAAAGATAAATGGATCAGAATATCCCTTGATATACTCGTATAAGATTGATTCAATATACGGATCCGAAGGATAGTTAATCTTATATGTTACATAGGTAGATGCAAGTTCATAAGCAACCGCTGGTGATATTTTAGTTGCTTGCACTGACTTTATCTCTTTCATTCTGACATAAATAGTTCCGCTCTCTACTGCCTTACTATTAAGAATCTTTACATCCGTGTTCTTTGTAATAGAACTCCATGCTACCCTCTCAATATCAAAGGTATCTCCCAGTTTTATAATACAATACTCATACGGATTATTTACCGAAGCGTTCGGAATTGTAATAACCATACTCTTTGTTCCATTATAATCGATATAAATATTTTTATCACTAGAAGTTGCACCCACCGGAACTGCGGTTTCCTTAATCACACTCGGGATCGTTCTTTGCGCATTTAAGTCAATCTCAGTAATTTTAGAAGATGCTGCCTTAGAAGTAGTATAATTTCGTATTTCAATTATACCTGCAGGGAAGGCTTTCGTTGCTGTAGTACCATCTGAGACACCCGGGTAGATCGTTTCTAGTGGAACTCTCTTCACAGCCTTGTCCGTAACAGCAACCCAATCTGTAGTTCCACCTGTAGTTGTAATGCGATATTCCTTACCATATTTAATCTCAGCGAAAAACTCTGCGCCGTCGATTCCTACCACCATTGCTGTAACTTTCTTCGTGATTCTAAGCTTCGTATCACTACTGGCTCTATTGCCCATCGTACCATCTGGTGTTAATGTTCCTACTGTTACGTCGTTAATCGCTTTTATTCTAAAATACAGTTCAGTCCCTTTAATTTGATATTTTGAAAGCTGTGCAACCGTTAATTCAGAACTATCCTTCCATTTACCGCTATCACCCTTTTTCCATTCCAAATTATCAAATACAATAGGGTTCGACCCTGAGCCTGCAGTTGTCATAATGTTCAATAGTGAAGCTATGTTATCAGCCGGATCTAACTGCCCAAGTCCTAAATAATTAATACTGATATTAAACTTTTGCGTTCTCTCTATTATCGTAACACTCACTTTGGTTTCATTTTCTTCGCCCTTTAAACTCAAAACATTATCTATGGATGCTGATAGCCAAGAGATATCAATTGTCGTCGCCGTGCCAGAATCTGCATCTAAGACTTCCCAGTTATCCTTCGCTGCCTCATCATTCGTAGCAAAATATATTCGTGTGTTACCATTATTATTTACAATAATATTTTCTTCTTCATAGTCCACTGTTTTGATCGTGACCGGTGTAGCAGCCATAGCAGTCTGCTCTTGAATAAAAAATGCTCCAAGGAAAGACAAACTGAGTGTCAGGATTAACTGAAGCTTCCTATTTTTCCATATTTTCATTCGAAATACCCCCTTATTTGTGCATAACTAGTCGTTTTATCGTTTCCAACTACCCTTTCTTTCAATTGCATTTCTATATCCCAATTGAAACCTATGGAAGTTCATTTATTTAAGTATTTAAGTAGCTAAGTACCTAATAAAATACATATTAGTATATCAATATAAATATCGGCTTACCTCACATTATCCTTTAGTGCTTTATATCATAAAACTTAATTTTATCTTATTCCTTTTTCCCTTTTGTTTCAAGACATTATTGAAAATATTCTAATTATTTTACCAATTGTTACTATCCATTTGTTTCGTTTTATAATGAATTAATTATGCTGTTTTATTATTTGTTCCATTCATATGTACAAATAAGATGATTATTAGTATAATTGTTGATAAGTAATTGCATCTATTGACTGCGATCATACTTTTAAAAATGAAAAGTAGAGGAGGTCTCCAAGTGGTAGTACAACCAATTCAATGCACTCTATGTGGCAACAAAGACATTACTATAATTAATAATAAAATCCGAAATGTAACAGACGATTCCTGTAGGATGTATGAATGTTCTTTGTGTGGAACTCATTTTATTTATCCGCAGCCAAAGGAAGAACAATTAGAGATATATTATGATGGGCAATTCAGAGAAGAAGTCCATACATCAATTTATTATGATAAAGACGTTTTGACAAAGGTATTTCATGGTTTTTCTCTTGAGGCGACACAACGAGTAGCACGTATTGAAGATGATTTGAATATTTCCGACGACATATTAGAAATAGGATGTTCCTTGGGATATTTTCTGTCTGCAGTTGCTGACAAAGTGCATATTGCCTATGGAACAGAATGGGATAGCAGAGCTAGAGCGTATATTGATGAAGTAATCCACAACGCAAAGATAAAAACATCATTAAATCCACAGGACTTTGGAATCAAGTTTGATAAGATTTTTCTGTTTCATGTATTAGAACATATATCAGACCCTGTCCAGTTCCTGATTAATTTAAAACCCCTCCTAAAAGAAAGGTCCAAAATCTATATTGAGGTTCCTAATGTAGATGACATCTTAGTAAAAACCTTTCAATGTGATGCCTTTAAAGATTTCTATTACAAAAAAGCACACCTTTATAACTTTAATGAAAATGGCTTACAGTATATTTTCGAACACAGTGGCTACAACTATGATATTCAATTTATTCAAAGATACGATATCTCTAATCATTTGTATTGGCTGGCAAATAGGCGGCCGAATGGCAGAGGTGCATATTCGAATATATTATCTGATCAGGTAAATGATGAATACGTAAAATCATTGGTGAATTCAAAGCAGACGGATACCTTGTTTGCGATTATTCACGTGCACCTTTTGCAGACTTCTTAAACTTCACTAAGTTTTGCAATTCGCATACCACTTATCATAGCTCCGCCTTCCGAAGCATCTATAAACTCAATTTCTTTCACGTCTTTAATACGATTTTCAATCCACTTACGATAAATATTAAGAACTTTCGTAGTATAAATTAGATTTCCATAAATATCAGGTACTTGCTGTAAATTCTCTGTGCTTGCTAACTGCTTTCTTGATGTACCAGTAGCATGCACTAAATTATCTGGAAATCCCAAATCAAGACCAAGAAAAATGATTCTTTTACATCCTAATCGAATTCCTACTTCCAACGCCGTTGTACTTACGGATCCACCTGTTTGATATAAGTTGTATCCATGAATTACTGCAAATTCTTCTGCTTTCGTATAGTCTTTTTGACATATCATATACTTTTTCCCTTGATAATTCTTTGCAAAATTCTGATACGCTGTTGATAAGAAAATCATTGGAATGTCTTTCGTTTCTAAGCCGTTTATTTGCCCATAAACTCTTGGATTCGCATCTGTCACAATGATATAATCTGGTATAATTTCTGCATTAATTAGTTTACGAAATACTGTGCCTGTTGCAAGTATAAGCGAATTTTCTCTCCTGTTTTTTAATTGTAAAAAATTTTTGTCTAAGGAAGGCCCTGCGGATACAATAAATAAATTTTTACCTTCAAAAATTTCCTTTAATTCATCTACCGAATTATCAAAATGAAGTATATTTTCAATAAAATTGCTATTTAATAGATGTAGTTGATTTTTTATTGAACTATATTGAATAAAATAATTTTCTAATTTTTCTTTTATTATTGGATTTTTTATGTTTCTTAAGGAAGGGTAATGAAGAACAAATTCCACATCATCCCTCCTACTACTCAGTTTATTAACTAGCTTAGTAAAATCGGGATCATAGATCAGTTTTATGTTTTGATTTGTTGCAATACAATTTAAATCAGAAAAAGCACATGCCATTTCAATGATATGAATATCACTTTCATATACCTCAATCGTAATATTATTATCTCGTCCAAAGAGTTCTGTTACGTGATATCCCAAGCCTAAACCATAGATGATGTACTCAGTCTTTTCTTCCGTATACCATGAATTTGCCAACGTAAAGGCTTCCTTCTGGACTTGGTTATTACTATGTAAATAGTACTTTCTATTGTTATCGGAAAGAGCCAGCGTCATTAGTCCACAAGAGGTTGGTTCTATTGTATAGCCTTGCTCTAATAAATCGACTGGATTTGGTAATGAATTTAATATGGATCCTAATTCAGAATCCATTTGTTCTATCATCCTTAGATTATTATTATAATCTTCTACATTAAAATCAAACCCTTCTCTGCTAATGATAAATTCTTGTAGATTGGCAAAAAAAGGATTTAACTCAATTTCATAAATATCTGCAATTAATATATAATCATTATTTTCCTGCGCACTTAACATTCCTTGGAGAATATTAATTAATAACGTTGAATCACAAACCAAATTATGTTCATTAAAATACTCCGCTTGCGGTATGAGTAATTCTATATAAGAATTTAACTGATGAATAACTTCCGTTGTCATTCTTAATGCGACGTCAAAATTTTGTACTCGAAAATAATATATAATTTTATCAGTATCGCTTAAGAGCTGTATGTTTTTGTCGAATATGGTTTTAATGCTGGCTTTCAAGCTCATACCTCCCTAAATGTATTATAGTCTCTAGTCTGTTATACATATTAAATCTTGATTTAACTTTTATTAGGTGGTTTATTACTAATATTATGTCATCCCACTATTGGATATTAAACACCGTGGTTTGAAATCATTATTAATGCGATTCGCACTACCTATTAAGATTGTTTCTTTTGTATCTATTTTGACCGTTGGTTGATCATATTTATGCTCTGTAATATTAATTCCAGATTTAACATTTCCGACCAAGGTATCTTTATCTTCTTTTTCATTGTTTACATCGCTCGTAGGTTGTTCCGTATCAGCTTTACTCAAATCAGTTATATTATACTGTACTGTTACTTTCACATCTGAGTTGGCCCAATTTGCATTCGTATTAACAGCACCGATGAAGCGAAAGACAGCTATGCCTCCATTATTTTCGGCTACCTCGCCTGTAACAATTGATCCATCATCAAGTAAATAATCCGTGGCTTGTGTTAATGTAAATGACATAGATGCATTCAAAGATGTATCTATTGTTACAACATTATTAGAGGTATCCGATAAATCTGCCAAGATGCCATAATATCCTTTTACGGCTGTGGTGTCATTATATAATACCGGAATGCCTTTCTTTATTACTACTTCTTTAGGTTCCTTGTCTTCCATTGTGTTTTCTGATACCTCTGTTGCTTCGGTTACCTTTACTTCGGCTACCTTTATTGCATTTCCCGTTACACTTGTCGGGCTTGTATATTCTATTGCTCCACCTGATACTGTTGTTATATCAGCTACCTGAATTGCACTTCCTGTTACGCTTGTTGGGTCGGTATATTCAATTGCACTACCTGATACTGTTGTTATATCGGCTACCTGTATTGCACTTCCTGTTACTGTTGTTATATCGGCTACCTGTATTGCACTTCCTGTTACGCTTATTGGGTTGGTATAGTCTATTGCTCCACCCGACACTGTTACTACTTGCATTAATTGTATTGCGCTTCCCGTTGCACTTGTTGGGTTAGTATATAGGATTGCACTGCCAGAAGCAGATTTTACATCTACTTGTGTTAATTTTTTCTCTGTCTGTGCTATTATATTCTCTGTTTGTATTTCTTCTTTATCTACTGTACTTTCCTTTAACGTTCTTACTTTTACAGCTTCTGAAGTACTCTCTTTATCTTCTGCAACTTCAATTTCACTACTCAATATAGCATGAATACTATAATTGTCTCCGTATGAATATACTTGTTTCCCATCTGCGTTTTGTAATGGTATATTCTCTGTTCTTGTTGTATCAACCGATAATGGTACTGCTGCCGCAAACCATATTTGTTTTAAATCTCCTTCATGATTAACTTCAGCCTTTGTCGATTTTACGTCTAATTCGATTCCCTCTCTAGCTCCAATCTTAAGTGACAAATCTAATTGAATAGGGACATTGCTCTTATTAATGATATAAAAGTCGGGGGATCCAATCATAGAGCCCTCATCAACTATCTCATATGGATCTACTGTGAAGCTGTAATCGGTTGGGACTATAACTTTGTATACAGGATTATTCGTAATCAATTCCTGGTTTATTGCATTCGCCTCACCTTTAGGAAGGGTTTCCTCGGCAAATGCATTACGATAGAAAGATGAAGTCATAATACAAACGATTATGATGGTTGAAATAAGTTTTTTCATGCAATTTACCTCCTTCCAATTTTAGAAATTGTTAATTCGTAATTTAATTTTTTATTTAGTATTACAAATACAGTGTACGTTTCCAGTTTTAATAACTTGCTGGGAACGTACACTGAAAGCTAATCTTATGATATATGGTACTATTTACCCTATAGCATTACTTTAGTGATAATTGGTTCTACTATTTTAATGCTAATGTTATAACAGGTTTCGATACAGCCTGATCATTAAAAGTAATAGTTGCAGTATCACCAACTTTTAAGTATGTAGCTAAGACACCCTTTGTTGCATCCATTGTAAGTACTTTAGTTGCAACATCATAGGTATAATCTGTATCCTTTACAAGTGTATAAGTTGAATTGTCAACTTTATATACTACCTTAACAGTGAAACTAGTTGCTGCTAAAGTACCAGCTCCCAAATCAACTGTCATAGTACTTGTACCGGTCAAGTTATTATCTACACCTGTACCAACAGCGAACTTAGTCAATGTTGCACTAGGAGCAGTATCTACTACTGGAGCTTCTGGAGCTACTGTCTCAACCATTGCATGCGCATTGGTACCTGTAGTGATTACAACTGGCTTTGCTGTAAGTGCAGCATAATTCGTATCACTTTTTCCTTTGAAAGTATAAACTGCTTTAGCAGTAATATCGTCTTCTAACCATGTAACATTTGAATTTATACTACCTACAAAACGGAATGTTGCAGTACCCGCTTGTGAAGCAGCCATAGCTGAAAAAACTGGACCTTCCATAGTTCCATCATAATACTTACCATATACCGCTTTACCTAAAGCGAATGATATTTTATTTTCAGTTGTACCAAGTGTTACTATACTTGCCTGTTCAGCTAAAGGCTTTGCTACTAAATCAGTAAAATCATATGTACCTTCTACTGTATCAATATCAGTTTCTTGAAGTTGAGTAATAGTTAGTGCTGCTCCTGATACAAAAACAACACCATCCACTAGTGCAGCAGCTACTTTCGCAGCATCTTCATCAGCAGCTTTTACATTGATTGCACCGCCAGTAGCACTTGAAACATTATAAACATTGACTGGTGTTGTACCTACGGTAGCATTTGTTGCTTCTTTGGAAGTTTCAGTAACGGTAGCTGGAACTGCTGCTGCAAACCAAGCACTCTTATCAGCAACTGTTTCATCGATACCCTCTGCACTTTCTACGAAAGTTACAGCAGTAGCACCTGTAACCGATAATCCTACATCTACTAAAACTGCTATATTACTTTTATTAATTATAGGGTAGTCGGGAGAATAAATCATACTCTCAGCTTTTAGTTCGAATGGATCGGTTGCAAATGTAAGTGTTGTTGGTACAACAACCCTAAAAACAGGATTTTCTACATCATTATTACCAGTTACTTCTGTTCCTGTTGTATCAGTAGGTGCAGTTACCTCAGTTGCAAAAGCCGTCATTGATGACATTACCATCGTCATACATAATACACATACTAAAATTCTTTTTAAAACTTTCTTATTCATATACATTTCCTCCTTGATATTATTTTTGTAGGCTACGAATTTAAAATCCTTTTTAAATCCTCTTACGGTAGTTGCTATTACCCTCTTGACCTCCTTCAAAATCAAATTAATAATTATATGTCTGACACTTTGTGTGCCAAATATTATATAAACATATTGTGATATGCTTATTCTTCAATGATTATCGTAATTGTAACCGATAACGAACTTTTTTCCGAACCATCCTCGTTTAAAAGGTGATATTTGCATATACCGTTGTAGGTACCAGCTGGTAGTTCTGTATCCAGCTTTATCTCTTTAATGGAATAACCAACCGGAATTACATCTGAAGAATAAATTGTTTCTTCCTGACCCTCCAAAATAATATCAAAGGAAACTGGATAACGATTGGATGTTGAATTAGCAACACTAGCATTACTAGAAGCACTTTTGCTATTCTTAAAATTCCAATTCGTATTCATATTAACCTCATACATACCATCTTGCACTTGTTCTTCCAATTGCTCACCAATCGTGCTGAGATTCGAATCATTTATTACCAGATTGCCATTTGCGTCTGGCTTCTTATTTAATAGCTGATATAGAATAATGCCAACAATTATTATGGTAATAATGACAAGTGAAAAACCTGTAATCATAATAATTTGTTGTTTTGTTAGTTTTGCTTTTTTTACAGGTGTTTCTAGTCCGGGCTTTTCTGCTGTCTTTTTCATAATTAATCCTCTTTTTTCTCTTCTTATATAAATTTATAATTTATTGATACTACATTTATCGACATAATTTATTAAATACTTAATATAAAATTACAATTTTTTTTCTTAATTACTTGGCTATCGCATATAGCACTGTTTCCCAAGAAATAAACTGGTGATGTCTTAAATAAAATTTGTAATCAGGAGCAATACTCAAAATATACTGGGGAATCGTTAATAAATCTTCTGGTTTATGATACACACAGATAGCTAAATTCGGTTTATCTTTCATGATTGTTTTTTTAGCACCCTGCAAAGCATCTAATTCAGACCCCTCAACGTCCATTTTTATAAATGTTACTTTATCCTTTTGAACGATGTTATCAATAGCATCAACCTCAATAATAATATCATTACTGTTACTATTAAAGGTGGATTGCTCCCCATCGGACGAAAACGTTAATTTCGCTTCGCTTCTCCAACAACCTTTTTTTATTATTTGTATATCATGTAAATTATTTTTTTCTACTGTTTTAATCAAGATATCATTATTGATATCATCAGGCTCAAATGCATATATTTTTTTGTATTCCTTTCCTACCTTATTTACAAACCCGAGAATCGTATCTCCATTATATGCACCACAATCAATAAAGACTTCATTACTACCAAATGGAACCAAATCATTAAAATACTGATCTTGATCCATAAGTTCATAAAGTCCATAAGGCTCTCCGCTTATTTTACTATTTATAAATGCTACTAATGTTTCTTTTGATTGCTTGTCCTGTAATAAATTGTATATATTTTCAAACTCATTTATATGATCAACAATATATTGATAGTCAAAAAACGGGGTATAAGTTGGGGTATCCAGAAAATATGTTGCTTCAATATTGGGAATGTTTTCTACCTTTTTTCTTGCATTCTTATAATCTGCAAATCCCAAAATAACATTAAACTGCTTGAAAGTTTTACAGACTTGCTTAAGCGTAGTTACATCAATTCCACGAAAATGCGTATCACACGTACCAATATATTCATCATCTACACATGCAACGTCAATTTTAATTCCATTTCTTTCGAGATATTTTAGTATGCATGTTGCATAGTTGCCAACTCCGTAAATTATATTCGGAATGGACGAGGCCTTTAGTTCATTCAGATCTTTTTGCTTTCTGTTTTCTTTATTTATAATTTTCTCTAATAGCATCGATATACAATCCTCCTATTATAAATTCAGCTTCTAGTATCGTAGTCGTCTATCTTTTCTTACTTGCTTCGTAATATGTCCACTTTTTCTTTCATGCTTAAATCCCAAAGCCAATACTTTAACATATCCTTATACATATGATCGCTTAAATAGCGTTGAATAACCTTTCTTTTATTATTCGAAATCATGCGGGAAATAAGATGATTGCATCGATTAGGAGCAATTTCTCTTTGCACCCCTAGTGCCTTCAAATAATCCTTTTGTCTTTCAATATAATTTTTTGAGGAGAACGAAGTATTTCCATTCGTAATATATCGATAAGCACACATTGTCTTATCGATATATTTTATCTTACCGTGCAATAGTATTAATGCATGTACTATTCTATCTCCTATATATTTTGTTTTTGTAAAATACTGATAACAATTACTATCCCTAATAAAATTTCTCATAATCAAGGAAGCAGTCGGTATTGCCGGTATATATTTAAAATATTGTTCAAAACTCGTAATATCATAATGAGCCGCTTTATATAACCTACATTCTTTCTTGTCATCTCCTATTACATTTGTATTATGATAACATGCAGCAAAATCTTTATTATCATTCAAGAAATCCACTTGTATTTGCAACTTATATTCATCCGTCCAAAAGTCGTCGCATTCCAAAAAGGCAATATATTTCCCATTACAATGCTTTAAAACTGATATAACATTTTTCATTGTACCTACATTTTTCTTATGTAAGATGAGTTTAAATATATCTGGATATCTCTTTTTATAATCAAGTAGCAATAGCTGAGAACCATCTGTAGAACAATCATCCCCTATTACTATTTCATATTTAAAATTTACTTTTTGCATTAGAATACTATCTAGTGCCATGCGGATATATTCTACATGTTGATAAGATAACATTTGAACACTTACAATTATTTCACTATCAAGCATCTGATCCTCCAATCAAAAAGCAAAAATATTTTTCATCTTTTCGTTTCCCTTGATAATCTTACATATTCGATCAACATCTTCTAGCTGTAAATCTGCATAAACAGGAAGTGTTAACACTCCTTCTGCGATGTGCTTTGCAATTGGCGTATCTAATGTCGTAAATCTATCTTTATAGCAGTCATAGCTATTTGTTAAAGGATAAAAATATTTACGTGCAAAAACATTTTGTTCCTTTAGCTTTTCATATATTTCATCCCGATTTAATTCATAACCATCAAAAACAACTGGAAAATACGCATAATTACTTTTCATTCCACTCTGGGATTTGACTAACTTTATTCCTTTGATACCTTCTAGATTTTCAATATATCGAAACACAATTGCTTTTCTTTTGTTTATTTGTTCCTCAATATGGTGTAGATTACAAAGTCCCATCGCCGCTTGAAATTCATTCATTTTGGCATTACCCCCAACATAATCAACAGACTCAATCCCTGTAATACCAAAGTTTTTTAGACCATTCAATATTTTTCTTAAGTCAGGATTATTGAAGGTTACAGCTCCACCCTCAATTGTGTTGAAGACTTTTGTAGCATGGAAACTAAATATAGATGCATCACCAAAATTAGCAATGCCTTTCTTATCTACAGTAACCCCAAACGCATGTGCAGCATCATATATAACCTTAAGATTATGCTTTTTTGCTATCCTATCAATTTCGCTCAAATTACATACATTCCCATATACATGGACTGGTATGATTGCAGAAGTCTTCGTTGTTATCAGCTCTTCTATTTTATCCGTATCGATTGTATAATCCTCGTTATTAATGTCACAAAACACCGGCTCCAACCCATTTCTTACGATAGCATGGGTAGTCGATGCAAATGTAAAAGGTGTTGTAATAACTTCTCCTGTTAGGCCAAGTGCAGCGATTGCACACTCTAATGCAAGATGACCGTTTGAAAACAATGTCAAATTAGGCGTATCTAAATAACGGGAAAGTTCCGTCTCTAATCGCTGGTGTTTTACACCCATATTAGTGATTGAATGGCTATCCCATAGATCTTTGATTTCATTCATGTATTCCTCAAAATCTGGCATTGAGGACTTTGTGACTTGAATAGGTTGATTCATCATGTACCTTCCTTGCACTCCAATTTAAATAAAACGTATTTATCATTCCTAACCATCAAGTGTAATTAACTTTTCATTGCCATCAAGTGTAATTATCATTTCATTGCCATTAAGTGTAATTAACTTTTCATTGCCACCAAGTGTAATTATAGGGCGCTGCTGTCTATGAGGCACTCTATCGCATCGACATCAAATACTGGAATATTACATATTTCCTTCACATATAATCTTTCCGGAAAATAATTATCAATAAAGATTGCTTTTGACGTTACTATATAATCAGCCTTTTTATCCTCTGGTTTAATTAATATAATCTCATCAAATAATTCTCGACCAATACGATATTTTGATAAGGACTCATCTAAATCGCATGCATGCTTTGTTAATAAGATTACTTGTTTGTTAGAATTAATACATTGGTATATCAATCTCATAAGTAGTGTATTAACCTTATCATTCATAATTAATGTGTCATCAAAATCCACATATATTCTGTTGTAATCATAGGAAAGCTTATATTCATTATGAAGACATCTATCTAGAACAATCTCATAATCATTGAGTAATACTTTCACATCATATCCTATAAAATCAAAAAGTGAGAGCAAAGCAAAGTTTACTCCTAGCTGTCTATATAAGCCCATTGTTGATGCCTGTCTTATAGCAAACTCCATTAATTTTGGCTGTCCGGCTTTATCAGTCTTGACTTGGAAAAACCATGCCCCTCGAAATGAAAAGTATTCATTAAGTTTATGAGCAATCTCAAGAATCTCTTTACTTAACGGAATACGTTCAGAATGAAAGCTAATACCAATGGTAACACGCTGCCTTGTTCGGGGTCCTACGAACAATAGTTCTCCTTCGCGATTTGTAAAACAGTCAATTGAGAATTCTTCACCTGGTAGATATTCACTCACAATCAAATCATCAACTTTTGAGCAAATATCATTCAATTCTACTCTATTATTAGCTATCCATGTATTCATTCCACCTTCTCCTATATCAGGTTTTAAAAATACTGGGTATTCCATAATTTCATCTATTCTATCAAATATGTGAGGTATAAAGGGACAGCCCTTTAATGCCTGGTATATTTTTTTCTTGCTTCTTGCTATTCTTGTAGTTTTCTGATCCGAACAAATAAGTGTTGCATGTACCAAGTGCTGGTGCTCTGATAAATACAATGCAACTGAATCATGTGTAGGGAATATATAGTCTATATTGTAAGTTTCTAAAACTTTATTGAAGTTCTGAGTAAAATTATTTCCCGTAATATACAGATCCTCTCCTTCAATATAATGATCCAAGGGGTAACTATATTTTGCATGATCTGGTTTACCTGAAGCTCCAAAAACATTAAAGTGTAAATTGTATTTCAAAGAATCGTATATCTCAAGTGCTATTTCTGATCCAGCCGGAAAAATTAGTATGTTATATTTTTTCAATTCATTTCCTCCATTATCAAATAAAATCACACTGTCGAAGAATTAATTCTATATCCTCCTTTGAATTAAACATCATTATATCTATAATAGATAAATTAGGTACATAATCATATTTAAATTGCTTGTATTGTATTTCCTGCGTCCTTAGGAACTTAATTTGTATTCCTTGAGAATTAAATTTCTCTAATGAATATAATTCTTGTCCCCCTATCGCATTGATATACTCATCTGCGCCTAGTTTTTTACATATTTCTATGATTTTCTCCTGACCTTTTAGATCATTATTTTTATCTATTGTCGACGACACAATTATTTCAGTATCTATCGATAAAAACTCGCAAATCTGCCGTAAAGAAAACTCCAAATACTTTGATAAATTTGTCTCTGGATTATTTATAACTCTTTCAACAACTGGAAATACTTCTTCATAGTAGGGAGCTTTTTTATAACATGTCTCAATCGTCTTTAGCAATTTTTTATTATAAATAGCGTCTCCTGCTATTCTTGTTTCATTTATTAATTTATTTTGACTTGGATTTAGCATCTGTAGATTAATTAATTTTTTCTCGCCATTCATTAATATATAGTTTCTATTAATCCAACCACGTGTTATATAATTCACATCATCGTAAATAACGTATCTGTCTACCGCATTTATTAATTGCCAATACCCTATATACGGAAAATAATACGGTTGCATGATACCCAGCTTCATACTGTTACCTCTCAATTTACTATAATATATAATCAGAAAATATTTAAGTATAATGAATATCGGTATTATCTTTCAAATAGGTAACATAAAATTAAATAATACTTTTTTCCAATGGTGCCGCATAGCATATTGTTTCCGTAGTAATATCCGTGTAATGCCTAATATATAATTTATAATTTGCATACTCAGTTAATATCTTATATGGAATTTCCCATAGATCATCTTCTTTATGATAGATTGATATTGCTAATTTGGGGCAATCTCTACGAATAATATTTAAAGATCCATCGAGAGCTTCCCTTTCTGCTCCTTCAATGTCCATTTTTATAAACGTAATTTTATTTCCATCTTTATATAGCAATTCGTCTAGTGAGATGGTATCAATCGTAGTCTGATTCATCTTTTCATTACTATTAATCATTGATGATCCCGTATCCGGAAATTCTGAAAAATATAACTTAGCCCTTTTGTCAAATACTCCATAATGATATATTGATACATCTTTTATTTTTTTAACCTTTATCGTTTCCTTTAAAATCGAAAACATGAAACTATCAGGTTCAAAAGAATAAATATGCTTATATTGATGGTTCATACACTTTATAAAATCCATCATAGTATTTCCATCATATGCACCCGCATCTACAAAAACTTCTTCGTTACTATATGTAAAGATATCATCACAAGCATTAGGAAAATATTGTTTATGTTTTGTTTCAAAGGATAATTCTAAAAATCTCGTGTCATTTGTCATTCTATAATACAACAAATTCAGAAAAACTCTTTTTGATTCCTCATCTGCTAGCGACTGATATACATAGTCTATTTTCTCTTTATTATTATCTATCATTGTTTTCATACGATTTGCTTCATAGTTTCCGGCAGCATAAACGCCATATTTACCATAAATATTATTGATATTTAAATCATTTAATTTTTCTATTATTTGACGCATGAATTTCTCTGATTTTGTTCCTAAAACAATGTTTACATCGTTTGATATTTCTTTCAATTCATTTAAAGTAATTATTTTTTTCCCAAAAAAAGTTCGTTCAGCGCAAGTCTCTAACTCTCCCTGATAGGAATCTGCAAAAGCAATTACATTAATCTTGTTTAATGTCAATTCTTTGAATATTTGAACAGCACCATAGGAGGTACCATAGACCACCACATCCTTTTCATATAAATCTTTGGATAATGTATATAAAGCGTTGCTGTTTAATTCCTTTACCATTGATTTCTCCTTGTTCTTCTGAAATTTCTTAATGTATACCAAATAGTAAAATCACTATTAATTCCTTTAAATTGTAATACCGATATAATTTTAATTTGAAAAATTCTATTAAATCAGATGGTCTATCCTTAAAGTGATAAATTATTTTAATTTGTTCATCCGTTAAATCTGATTTATATAACTTCAAAAGTACATTGCATATTTCTTTATTCGTAATTAAATAATTGTTATATCTTAATCTATTCTTTTCTGATATCGTTAGTTTGAAACAGCTTTTTAATGAGATCCTACTTCTCCTTGCGCCAACTAAGTTATTACTGTGTTGTCTATAATGCATCAATGGTGTTGAATAAAAGTATATTCTCCCAAATACGGAAGCCAATACTGCGAACCAATAATCGTGATAGACCAGTTTGTAATTTCTTTTTTCTATTAGCTTTCTAGATAAGTCTAATAAATATTTGTTGCATATCAAACTACTTCCTTGTACCTCGTTTTTTTGAATTAAATTGCATAGATGAATGCGCTTTCTATTTAATCCACCATAATGACTATAGGACTCATCTAAAACTTCTAATTCTTCATCAACTACTACCACCTCAGAATGCACTATAATCGGAACCCCATAATTTGCTTTTTCCTTCTGTTTTATACATTGAAGTAATTGTAAGATTTTATTTTCAAACCATATATCATCCTGGTCGCAAAACATGATATACTTGCTTTTTGAATATTTTAATATTTCAAATACATTATTGATTACGCCTAAATTGCCTAAATTGTCTTCAATTACTTCGAATTTTGTTGGATACCTTCTTTTATAATCCATAAAAATTTTTACTGTATTATCTTTGGAACCATCATCTCGTACAATAATAATAAATTCGGTATAAGTTTGATTTATAATAGAATCTAGAAGCTCTTTTATATATTTTTCACCATTATAGGTAGGTAGTATAATATCTATTTTATTCATTCTTCTTTATCAGGTAAGTTAAATACTAATTTTACCTTTATACTCCTTTCCATATGGTTTTTAATTGATTAATTGTAACTGTTCAGTCGCCCATTAGATTAATTTTTTATATATACAATATTTTGATAAAAATCCGTGGATAAAGTCCTGATTTTATGTTTGATTTCCATTGAATTTTTGTATGTTATCCATAT
>Ga0123336_10001608_pt1 | contig 20621 bp, 22 predicted proteins | sample SSSSmetaG_FD_96466 | JGI IMG/M metagenome (GOLD analysis project Ga0123336, IMG submission 96466) | Glacier valley bacterial and archeal communities from Borup Fiord, Nunavut, Canada, to study Microbial Dark Matter (Phase II) - ​SSSS metaG | ecosystem: Environmental > Aquatic > Freshwater > Ice... | reverse complement strand
GGGCAACTTCAGCGCGGTCGTGGCCGGGCGCGCCGCCCACGCCGGGCGCGAGCCCGAGGCCGGGCGCAACGCGGTCGTCGCGGCGAGCGATCTGGCGCTGCGCCTCGCGCGACTGGCGGGACCGGGTGCGTCGGTCAACGTCGCGCGGATCGACGGCGGCGGCCCCAACAACATCGTCCCCGACCACGCGATCGTCCGCTTCAACGTCCGCCCGGTCGACGCCGCGGCGCAGGCCGCCGCCGCCGCTGCAATCGCCGCTGCGATCGCTGCTGTCGCGGCGGAGCACGACGTCGGCGTGACGCTCGACGGCGGGTTCGGCCGCCCTCCCAAGCCGCTCGACGCCAATCAGACCCGCGCGTTCGACCTCGTCCGCGGCTGCGGCGCGGCGCTGGGCCTGCAAATCTCGACGCGCGATACGGGCGGCGTGTGCGACGGCAACAACCTCGCCGCGACCGGCCTTGCGGTCGTCGACACAATGGGCGTGCGCGGCGGCGCGATCCACTCTCCGCACGAGTTCGTCCGCGTCGACAGCTTTGCAGAGCGCGCGCGGCTCGCGACGCTCGTGCTGCTCCGCGCGGCGCAGCACGGGTTCGAGCGATGACGTGGCACGTCCGCCCGGCCCGCGCGAGCGACCTCGACGCGCTCGTCACCTTCGCGGCGATGACCGGCGGCGGTTTCACCAACCTGCCCAACGACCGCGACGCGCTCGCCGCCCGCCTCGCGCGGTCGGCGGCGTCGTTCGCCGCCGACCGCGCGGCGCCCGACAACGAGATGTACCTGCTGATCCTCGAGCAGACGTCGACCGGGCGCATCGGCGGTACGGCGGCCGTGTTCAGCCGGGTGGGTGCCGAATGGCCATTCTACAGCTACAAGATCTCGACCGTGTCGCAGACGTCGCGTGCGCTCCAGCGGACTTTCTCGATGCGGCTGCTCAACCTGTGCACCGACCACGACGGTGCGAGCGAGGTCGGCGGACTGTTCCTCCACCCCGATCTGCGCACCGGCGGGCTCGGTCGCCTGCTCGCGCGCAGCCGCTACCTGCTGATCGCCGCCAACCGCGCACGGTTCGGCGTGACGCTGCTCGCCGAGCTTCGCGGCTGGCTGACCGACGACGGCGAATCGCCGTTCTGGGACGGGCTGGGCAAGCGCTTCTTCGGGATGGAGTTCCGCGACGCCGACCAGTTCAACAGCCTCCACGGCAACCAGTTCATCGCCGACCTGATGCCCAAGTCGCCCATCTACATCGCGCTGCTCGGCGAGGCTGCGCAGGCGGTGATCGGCTGTCCGCACGACCGCGGCCGGCCGGCGCTCAAGATGCTCGAGGACGAAGGCTTCCGTTTCGACAACTATGTCGACATCTTCGATGGCGGGCCGACCGTGACGTGTCCGACGGCAAGCGTCCGGACGGTCGCGACGAGCCGCGCCGCGCCCGTCGGCGAGCTGGCCGACGGCCCCGGCGGCATGCCGCGTGCGCTGCTGTCGGCGGGACGGCTGGGCGACTTCCGCGCGTGGATCGGCCACGCCGACTGGTGCGGTGCCAAAGATTCTGGCGGGCTCGTGCTCCCGGCAGGCGAGGCGGAACTGATGAACGTCGGCGTGGGTGACGAGGTGCGGCATGCCGAAATCTGAGCTGGTCTCCACCGATCCGTGCACTGGCGAGGTCGTCTGGACCGGCGCAGCCGGTGACCCCGCCGCCGCGACCGCCGCCGCGCGCGTCGCCGCGCCCGGCTGGGCCGCGACCCCGCTCGACGCGCGGATCGCCGTCGCCCGCGCCTTCGCCGCAACGGTACGCGACCGCGCCGAGGCGTTCGCGGCGCTGATCGCGCGCGAGACCGGCAAGCCGCTGTGGGAGGCGCGAACCGAAGTCGCGAGCGTCGCCGCCAAGGTCGACATCTCGGTCACCGCCCAGGCCGAGCGCGCCGGCGAGCGCCACGGTGAAACAGGGGGCGTGCGCCAGGCGGTGCGCCACAAACCGCACGGCGTGCTCGGCGTGCTCGGCCCGTACAACTTCCCCGCGCACCTGCCCAACGGCCACATCGTCCCTGCGCTGCTCGCCGGCAACGCGGTCGTGTTCAAGCCGTCCGAGCTGACGCCGGCCGTCGCCGACTTCATGGCCGCGTGCTGGGGGGCGAGCGGCCTGCCCGACGGCGCGCTGACCGTTGTTCACGGAGGTCGCGCGGAGGGCGAGGCCCTGGCGGCGGCCGACATCGACGGGCTGCTGTTCACCGGCTCCGCGACGACGGGCGCGGCGCTCGCCCGGCAGTTCGCCGCGACGCCGCACCGGATCCTCGCGCTCGAGATGGGCGGCAACAACCCGCTGATCGCATGGGACGTCGCCGACGAGGCGCTCGACGCCGCCGCGGCGCTGATCGTCCAGTCGGCGTTCCTGTCGGCGGGGCAGCGCTGTACGTGCGCGCGGCGGCTGATCGTCGGCCCCGACGGCGATGCGCTGCTCGACCGGGTCGCCCGGCTGAGCGACCGGCTGATCGTCGGGGCACCGTTCGACGCACCCGAGCCGTTCATGGGCCCGGTGATCGACAACCGCGCCGCCGACGCGCTCCAGGCCGGGTTCGCCGCCCTGATCGGCCGGGGCGCGCGCGTCGTCCGGCCGCTCGCCCGGCGGGATCGCGAGCGGCCGTTCCTGCTGCCCGGCATCATCGACGTGACCGGCGTCGCCGAGCGTGACGATGCCGAGCTGTTCGGGCCGCTGCTGCAGGTGGTCCGCGTGCCCGACTTCGCCGCGGCGCTGCGCGAAGCGAATGCGACCGCGTTCGGGCTCGCGGCGGGGCTGATCGGCGGCGACGCGGCGCTGTACGACGTCTTCTGGCGCGGCAGCCGGGCCGGCGTCGTCAACTGGAACCGACCGACCAACGGCGCGGCGTCGACGGCGCCGTTCGGCGGCGTCGGCCGCAGCGGCAACCACCGCCCGAGCGCGTTCTACGCTGCCGACTATTGCGCGTGGCCGGTCGCCAGCCTGGAGAGCGACAAACCCGCGGGTGGGATCGCGACCGGGCTGCGGCCGTGATCGAGATCAACTTCGACGGGATCGTCGGGCCGAGCCACAACTACGCCGCGCTGTCGCCCGGCAACCTCGCCAGCGCGACCAACGCGGGGGCGGAGTCGCACCCGCGCGCCGCGGCGCTGCAGGGGCTCGCCAAGATGCGCGCCGCGCTCGACCTCGGGCTCGCGCAGGGCCTGTTCGTGCCGCACGACCGGCCGGCCGTCGGCTGGCTGCGCGCGCTCGGCTTCCCGGTCGGCGACGACGCGCTCGCGGTCGTCGCCGCGGCCGAGCCGGTGCGGTTCGCGCAGGCGATGTCGGCGTCGGCAATGTGGGCGGCAAATGCCGCGACGGTGTCGCCCGCCCCCGATACCGCCGATGGCCGCTGTCACCTGACCGTCGCCAACCTGTCGGCGATGCCGCACCGCAGCCACGAGGCCGCCGCGACGCTCGCGCAGCTTCGCCTCGCCTTCGCCGACCCGGCATTTGCGGTGCATCCGCCGGTGCCGAGCTTCGGCGACGAGGGCGCGGCGAACCATATGCGCGTCGCCCCCGCCCATGCCGGCCCGGGCGTCGAGATTTTCGTCTACGGCGTCGACGGCGGCGGCTTCCCCGCCCGTCAGAGCCGCGCCGCGAGCGAGGCGGTCGCCCGCCGCCACGGCCTCGACCCCGCGCGGACGCTGTTCGTCGAGGCGGCGACGGCGGCGATCCGCGCGGGCGCGTTCCACAACGACGTCGTAGCCGTCGCGAACGAGGGCGTCGTCTTCGCCCACGAACACGCCTTCGCCGACCCGGCCGCCTTCGCCGCCGACCTCGCGCGGATTGCGCCGGACGCAGTGCTTGTCACCGTCCCCGCCGCCGCCGTCAGCCTCGCCGACGCGGTCGCCTCCTACCTGTTCAACGCGCAGCTGGTTAGCCGGCCCGACGGCACGATGGCGCTGATCGCCCCCGCCGAGGCGACCGCACAGCCGCGCGTCGCGGCGTATCTGGACGGGCTGACCACCGGCAATGGCCCGATCCGCGCCGTCCACGCGGTCGAGGTGCGTGAGTCGATGCGCAACGGCGGCGGCCCGGCGTGCCTGCGACTGCGCGTCGTCGCCGATCCCGCCACCGTCGATCCGCGCTTCATGGTCGACGCGGCCAGGCTCGACCGGCTTGAGCGGATCGTCGCCGCGCGCTGGCCCGAGGCGATCGCGCCCGCCGACCTCGCGCGGCCGTCGCTGTGGGCGGCGTGCCGGGCCGCGCGCGCGGCCCTGCTCGACGCGCTCGATCTCGCCGAGCTAAACTGACGCGGCACCCGAGCTTTGCGCGGCCCAAGAAAGCCTTGCTTTGCGTTTCCCCGCCCGCGACCCACTTAGGGTTCATGGAGCCACGCCCCTACAGTCCTGGCCGGGTCGTCCTCGTCGGCGCCGGGCCCGGCGCGCCCGACCTGCTGACCGTCCGCGCAGTGCGCGCGCTGGTGGCGGCGACGGTCGTCGTCCACGACGGGCTGATCGATCCAGCAGTGCTCGACTTCGCCGCCCGGGCGCGACGTGTCGACGTCAGCAAGCGCCGCGACCGCCACACGCTGCCGCAGGACGCGATCAACGCGCTGCTTGTCGCCGAGGCGCGAGCCGGTCACGTCGTCGTCCGGCTGAAGGGCGGAGACCCGTTCGTATTCGGCCGCGGCGGCGAGGAGGTCGACGCGTGCGTCGCAGCCGGCGTGCCGGTCGAGGTCGTCCCCGGCGTCAGTGCCGCACTCGGCGCGGCGGCGGGTGCCCTGATGCCGCTCACCCACCGCGACCATGCGTCGTCGGTCAGCTTCGTCGCGGGCACGTGCCAGAACCTCGTCGAGCAGGACTGGGCGGGGCTCGCGGGTCGCGGCCGCACGCTCGTCGTCTACATGGGCGTGACCAATGCGAGCGCGATCGCCGACAAGCTGATCGCCGACGGCCTCGCCCCCGACACCGCATGCGCGGTGCTCGAGCGCGGGTCGCTGCCGGGCGCGCGCGTCGTCCGCACGCTGCTCGCCGACCTCGGCAACGCGGTCATCACCCACCGCGTCGTGTCGCCCTCGCTGCTCGTGATCGGCGACGTCGCCCGGCTCGGCGTCGCCGATGCCGCGCTGAAGGAACTCGCATGCGTCTGCTGACCGGCAACATCCTCGAAACCGGCGACGTCGTCTGGTGGGCGGGCACCGACTGGAGCCTGCATCTCGCCGACGCCGTCGACGTCGGGGCCGACGGCGATGCGCTGCTCGCCGCGACGGTCGCGGCGGAGCGGATCAACGACCCCGCGCTGGTGGACGCCATGCCGACCGACGCCGGCCCCCGTCCCCGCACGATGCGCGAGCGCGTCCGCGGGGCCGGGCCGACCGTGCGTCCCGACCTCAACCGCGAGCCGTCCCATGTATAAGTACGACCAATATGACCAGGCGATCGTCGACGCCCGCGTCGCCGAGTTCCGCGACCAGGTTGCTCGGCGGCTGGCGGGCGAGATCACCGAGGACCAGTTCAAGACGCTGCGGCTGATGAACGGCCTCTATCTCCAGCTCCACGCCTATATGCTGCGCGTCGCGGTGCCGTACGGGACGCTGTCGGGGACGCAGCTGCGGATGCTCGGCTCAATCGCCCGCCGCTACGACCGCGGCTATGCCCATTTCACGACGCGGCAGAACATCCAGTACAACTGGATCAAGCTCGCCGAGGCACCGGACCTGCTCGCCGAGCTGGCGACGGTCGAGATGCACGCGATCCAGACGAGCGGTAACTGCATCCGCAACATCAGCAGCGACCAGTTCGCCGGTGCCGCCGCCGACGAACTGGCCGACCCGCGCCCGTACGCCGAGCTGCTGCGGCAGTGGTCGAGCTTTCACCCCGAATTCAGCTTTCTGCCGCGCAAGTTCAAGATCGCCGTCATCGCCAGCGACACCGACCGCGCTGCGATCCAGCTCCACGACATCGGGCTGCAGCTGGTGAAGCAGGACGGCGAGCTCGGCTTCAAGGTGTGGGTCGGCGGCGGCATGGGGCGGACGCCGATGATCGGCCATGTCGTCCGCGAGTTCATCCCTGCGCGCCAGTACCTCAGCTACTGCGAGGCGATCCTGCGCGTCTACAACCGCTACGGCCGGCGCGACAACATCTACAAGGCGCGAATCAAGATCCTCGTCCACGAGCTCGGGGCGGCCGAGTTCACCGCCCAGGTCGAGGCCGAATGGGCGCACCTCGAACCGCTCGCGCTCGATGCCCCGCAGGCGGAGTACGACCGGATCGTCGCGCAGTTCGCCGAGCCCGACTACGACCTCGCCGCCGACGATGGCCTCAACCGCAGCGATCCCGACTTCGCGCTGTGGGTCGACCAGAACGTCCACGCCCACAAGCAGCCGGGCTATGCGATCGCGACGATCAGCCTCAAGCCCGTCGGCGGCATCCCCGGCGATGCGTCGGCCGAGCAGATGGAGCTGATCGCCGACCTAGCCGAGCGTTATGCCCACGACGAGATACGAGTGACGCACAGCCAGAACCTCGTTCTCGCCCACGTCCGCAAGGCCGACCTGTACGCGCTGTGGACCGCGCTCGCCGACGCCGGGCTGGCGACGCCCAACCTCGACCTCGTCACCGACATCATCGCCTGCCCGGGGCTCGATTATTGCGCGCTCGCCAATGCGCGGTCGATCCCGGTCGCGCAGAAGATCGCCGAGCGCTTCGCCGACCTCGACCGCCAGCACGACATCGGCGAGATCAAGATCAAGATCTCGGGCTGCATCAACGCCTGCGGCCACCACCACGCCGGGCACATCGGCATCCTTGGCGTCGATAAGAAGGGCGAGGAGGCGTACCAGCTCAGCCTCGGCGGGTCGGGCGCTGAAGACGCGAGCCTCGCCAAGATCCTCGGCCCGGGCTTCTCCGAGGCGGGCGTCGTCGATGCCGTCGAGAAGGTCATCGAGGCGTATCGAACGGTGCGCAGCGGTCCGGGCGAGCGCTTCCTCGACACCTACCGCCGCCTCGGCGACGCCCCGTTCAAGGCGGCGGTGTACGGCGCCCCGGCATGACGATCGAGGATCAGTCCCCCGTCGCCGGCGCAGCCCCGCCGCCCGAGACCGCGCCCGCGCAGGTGCTCAGCTTCCGCGACGGCGCGCTCTACGACGGCCCGGTCGTCGCGCTCGCCGAATTCGGCGCGACGTCGAACACCGCCGCCGTGCGGATCGATCCCGGCGACGACGCGCGCGCGCTGCTGCCCCACCTCGGCCGGCTGCGGCTGGTCGAGGTGAGCTTCCCCAAGTACCGCGACGGGCGCGGCTATTCGTCGGCGCAGATCCTGCGCGCCGCCGGCTATACCGGCGAGCTGCGCGCCGCCGGGGACGTCCTGCTCGACCAGATGGTCTTCATGCGCCGCGCCGGCTTCGACAGCTTCGCTCCCGCCGCGCCCCTCGACCGTGCGGCGGTCGACACCGCACTGGCGCGGTTCCCGTTCGTCTACCAGCACGCCGCCGACGCGCAGGTGCCGGTCTGGGCGTTGCGCGATGGCTGACCTCGCCCGGTCGCCCCGCGCGGGTCGCGGCACGATCGAGGTCCACGACCGGATCGACGTCGCCCCCACGTTCACTAATGCAGACGTCGCCGCGCTGACGGCGCGCTTCGCCGGGGTCGCGACCGAGACGATGCTCGCCGAGCTGCTCGCCGGCGCGCTCAAGGGGCGCGTGGCCGCGGTATCGTCGTTCGGGGTCGAGTCGGCGGTGCTCCTCGATCTCGTCGCCCGGTGCGACCGCGACGTTCCGGTGATCTTCGTCGACACCGGCAAGATGTTCGCCGAGACCCTTGCCTACCGCGATGCGCTCGTCGCGCGCCTTGGCCTGACCGACCTTCGGGTCGAAGTCCCCGATGCCGCCGTGCTCGCGGCAGATGACGCCAGCGGCCTGCGCTGGAGCTTCGACCCCGACGGCTGCTGCGCCATCCGCAAGGTCGCCCCGCTGACGCGTGCCCTCCACCCGTTCGACGCGTGGCTGTCGGGGCGCAAGGGCTTCCAGGCGGCGACGCGCGCGCGCCTGCCGACGTTCGAGCTCGACGCCGAAGATTCTTGGGGCCGGCTGAAGATCAACCCGCTCGCCGACTGGGACAAGCCGCGGCTCGACGCCTATTTCGCCGCCCACGACCTGCCGCGCCACCCGCTCGAGCACCAGGGCTTCGCCTCGATCGGCTGCATGCCGTGCACGACAAGGGTCGCGCCGGGCGATGACCCGCGGTCGGGGCGCTGGCGCGGCTGGGACAAGACCGAGTGCGGGATACACGCGTCGGGGCACGTGGCGACGGCTCACGATCCCGCGTTCTGACCCTTCGGCTGCGGCGCGACGAGCGTCAGCGCCGCAATCCCCGCCGCCGCCGACACCGCCGCCGCGACCCATGCCGCAGTCGCGAACGCGGCGACGAGCGCCGACCCGGTCGCCGCCAGCGCCGCGCCGAGCAACGCCGTCGCGATCATTCCGCCGCTCCGCGCGACCGCGCTGTTGAACCCCGACGCGGTTCCCGTGTGCTGCGCGTCGACCGAGCCAAGCACCGCGGTCGTCAGCGGCGCGACCGCGCCTGCCATGCCGAGCGAGATGACGAGCAGCGCGGGAAAGACCTGCGTCCAGTAGCTGCCGCCGCCGATCCGCGTCGCCAGCACGAACCCGCCGGCAACAACCAGCGGGCCAACGGTGAGCGGAAGGCGCGGGCCAATCGTCGCCGCCACGCGTCCCATCGCCCGCGACCCTGCGCCGATGACGAGCGGCAGCGGCAGCAGCGCCGCCCCGGCTCCGAACGCCGAATAGCCCCCGGCGCGGATCAGGACGTACGGCAACAGCAGCAGCAACCCGCCCAGCGCGCCATACAGCAGCAGCGTCAGCAGCGTCAGCCCGACAAAGCTGCGCGACGCGAACAGTACGAGGGGCATCATCGCGCGGTCACCCCGCCGCGCCTCGACCGCGACGAAAGCCATGAGCAGCCCCACGCCGGCGAACAGCGCCGCGGCGCCGCCGCCTCCGGCCGAGCGTAGCGTCAGCCCATAAGTCAGCGCGCCGAGCCCGCCGGTCGCAAGCAGCCCGCCCGCCCAGTCGAGCGGCGCGCCGCCGTCGTCGCGGCTTTCGGGAACGAAGCGCAGCGCGAGGACGATGGCACCGGCCGCAACCGGCAGGTTGATGAGGAAGATCGTCCGCCACCCGACCGCGTCGACCAGCCCGCCGCCGAGCAGCGGCCCGACCGCGCCCGCGATCGCGCCGACCGCCGCCCACGTCCCGATCGCCTGCCCCCGCGCCGGGCCCGCGAACGAGCTGCCGAGGACCGCGAGGCTGTTGGGCATCAGCACCGCCGCACCGACGCCCTGCAGCGCGCGCCCGGCGAGCAGCCACGGCAGCGACGGCGCGAGCGCACACAGTCCCGACGCGACGACGAACAGCGCGATCCCGCCGACCAGCAGCCGCCGCCGGCCGAAGCGGTCGCCCGCCCCGCCGCCGAGCAGCAGCAGCGCCGACAGCGGCAGCAGATAGGCGTTGACCACCCACTGCAGGTCGGGGCCACTCGCCTTCAAGCTCGCCCCGATCGCCGGCAGCGCGACATTGACGACGGACCCGTCGATAAAGGCGAGGCTCGACGCGAGGATCGTCGCTGCGAGGATCATGCCGGCGCGCGGCGTGTCCCCGCCTTCCTGTCCGGCGGCCCGGTTCGCGTCGCAGGCGGGGGCGATCGACGACATCCGCGCGCTATGAACGCGGCATGGGCAGTTGGGAAGCAGCGAGCGCGGCAAACCACGCGGCGTACGGCGTCGTTCGCGCGAGGTGCCGGTTGAAGTCGGGCGCGCCGTCCCACCACGGCGTGCCGCGCTCGCCGAGCGCGACCTTGGCCGCGTCCACCCGCACGCGCACGGTAGCGAGCGCGACGGGGTCGGCGCGCGCCGACCTGACCTCCCGCCGTGCGGTCATCAACTCGGTCACGAGCCGATCGCGCACGTCCGCCGGCAGCGCGGGATCGCTCATCCGCCACAACCGGCCGCGCACGACGAAATAGCGACCGTCGGGCGTGACCGGATACGGCGGCTGCACCGCTACAGGATGAACTTCGACAGGTCGGTGTCGCGCGCGATGTCGCCCAGCTCGCGCTCGACGTAGGCCGCGTCGACCGTCACCGTCTCGCCGCCGCGCTCGCTGGCGTCGAAGCTCAGCCCCTCGAGCAGCTTCTCGCAGATCGTCTGCAACCGCCGCGCCCCGATGTTCTCGACGGCGTCGTTGACCTGTGCCGCCGTCGCCGCGATCGCCTCGATCCCGTCGGCCGTGAACGACAGCGTCACCCCCTCGGTCGCCAGAAGCGCGGTGTACTGGCGGATCAGCGACGCCTCGGTGTCGGTCAGGATATGGACGAAGTCGGCCTTGGTCAGCCCCTTCAGCTCGACGCGGATCGGCAGGCGGCCCTGAAGCTCGGGGAGCAGGTCGCTCGGCTTCGAGACGTGAAACGCGCCGCTGGCGATGAACAGGATATGGTCGGTCTTGACGGGGCCATACTTGGTCGCGACCGTCGTCCCCTCGATCAACGGCAGCAGGTCGCGCTGGACGCCCTCGCGGCTGACCGAGCCGCCGCGGACGTCGCTGACCGCGATCTTGTCGATCTCGTCGAGGAAGACGATGCCGTTCTGCTCGGCCGAGCGCACCGCGTCGCGGTTGATGTCGTCGCTATCGAGCCGCTTGTCGCTCTCCTCGGCGACGAGCACCTCCCACGCAGCCTCGACCGGCATCTTCCGCCGTTTGGTCTTGCCCGCCATCTTGCCGAACATCTCGCCGAGGTTGATCATGCCGACCTGGCCGGGCTGCATCCCCGGCATCTCGAACGGCATGCCGCCCGAATCGGCGACTTCGATCTCGATCTCGCGGCCTTTCAGGTGGCCGTCGCGGAAGCGCTGGCGGAATGCGCTGCGCGTCGCCTCGCTTGCGTCCTTGCCGACCAGCACGTCGAGCAGCCGCGCCTCGGCGGCCTCCTCGGCTTTGTCTTTGACCCCCGCGCGCTTGCTCTCGCGGATCAGGCGGATCGATTCCTCGACGAGGTCGCGGACGATCGAATCGACGTCGCGGCCGACATAGCCGACCTCGGTGAACTTGGTCGCCTCGATCTTGAGGAACGGGGCCTGCGCCAGCTTTGCCAGCCGGCGGCTGATCTCGGTCTTGCCGCACCCGGTCGGGCCGATCATCAGGATATTCTTGGGGCTGACCTCGTCGCGGAGGTCGTCGCCGAGCCGCTGCCGCCGCCAGCGGTTGCGGAGCGCGACCGCGACCGCGCGCTTGGCGTCGGTCTGGCCGACGATGAAGCGGTCGAGCGCCGCGACGGTCGCGGACGGGGTCAGCGCGTCAAGCGCGGTCGGCGTCTCGTCCGGCACGCTGGCGGCGCTGTGCCCTCCGGGCACGGGAATCGAGGACATGACGTTCATCCGATGCTTTCCACGGTGAGATTGGTGTTGGTGTAGACGCAGATGTCGGCCGCGACCCCCATTGCGCGCCGCGCGATCGCCTCGGCGTCGAGGCCGCTGTCGATCGACGCCAGCGCGCGTGCGGCGGCGAGCGCATAGTTACCGCCCGAGCCGATCGCCGCGATCCCGTCGTTCGGTTCGAGCACATCGCCGGTGCCGGTCAGGATCAACGTCGTGTCGTGATCGGCGACGATCATCATAGCCTCCAGCCGGCGCAGGTATCGATCGGTGCGCCAGTCCTTGGCAAGCTCGACCGCGGCACGCGTCAGCTGGCCGGGGTAGCGCTCGAGCTTCGCCTCGAGACGTTCAAACAAGGTGAAGGCGTCGGCCGTCGCCCCGGCGAACCCGGCGACGACATGACCGTCCGCGCCCAGGCGCCGGACCTTCTTGGCGTTGGCCTTCATAACCGTCTGGCCCATCGTCACCTGGCCGTCGCCGGCGACGGTGACACGGCCGTCCTTGCGCACGGACACGATCGTCGTGCCGTGCCAGTCGGGAAAATCGCTCATCGGGAGAAGGGTGCTTTCGATCAAAGGAGGGTTGCCTGTGACCAATGTAGGAAGCGCGGTGGCATCGTGAAGGGCGGGATAATTTGCCCCGTACCCGCCTTTCGGATCGGCCGGAAAAGCGTTACATGGGCGCAGCATCGGAATTACGTCAGGAGACCCCGCCATACCACCGCCCCCGCGCCGAATGCAGAATACGCCCGCGCCGATGAACGGCCCGCGTTATGATGAATTCATCACCGCGCCCAAAGTGCGAGTGATCGACCAGGACGGCGAGAACCTGGGCGTCCTCTACACCAAGGAAGCGATCGCCACGGCGCACGAGGTCGGCATGAACCTCGTCGAGGTCAGCCCCGGGGCCGACCCGCCGGTGTGCAAGATCCTCGACGTCGGCAAGTTCAAGTACGAGGCGCAGAAGAAAGCGGCGGCGGCACGAAAGAACCAGAAGACGCAAGAGATCAAAGAGATCAAGATGCGTCCAAACATCGACGACCACGACTACGACACCAAGATGAAGGCGGTGCAACGGTTCATCGAGGAGGGCGACAAGGTCAAGCTGACGCTACGCTTCCGCGGCCGCGAACTGAGCCACGGCGAACTTGGACTGGCATTGCTCGAACGCGTCCGCGACGACGCGATCGACTATGCCAAGGTCGAGCAACTGCCCAAGATGGAAGGCCGCCAGATGCTGATGGTCATTGCGCCGCGCTAGGACGCTGAGCCGCGGTGCCGCGCTCGCGGTGGCGCTGGTTGCGGCCGCCTGCGACGCCGATCCGCCGCGCGAGCCGGTGTTTCCTTCGCCCGCGCGCGCCGTCGCGCCGGTCGTTTCGCCGCGCTGGTCGACCGAGGATGCGCGCGACAATGCCGGCGAGGCGCGGACGGTCATCGCTGCTCTTGGAGTGCTCAAGGGGCGGACGGTCGCCGACATCGGCGCGGGCGAAGGGTATTACGAGCCGCCGCTGGCCCGCGCGGTCGGCCCGCGCGGGCGGGTAGTCGCCGAGGACATCGACGCGGCTACCGTCGCGAAGCTGGCGCGCCGCGTAGCGCCGATGCGCAACGTCACTGCGCTGCTCGGGCAGCCGGACAATGTCGCGCTCGCGCCCGCCAGCGTCGACGTCGTGCTGATGGTCCACATGTACCACGAGATCACCCAGCCGTACGCCTTGCTGTGGCGGCTGCGGCGCAGCCTGAAGGTCGGCGGGCGTGTCGCGATCGTCGACGCCGACCGCCCGACAGCCGACCATGGCACGCCGCCGGCGCTGCTCGCGTGCGAGCTGCGCGCGATCGGCTACGCCCGGACTGCGACGAGCCCGGTCGGCGACGGGGTCTATCTCGCGGTTTTCGAGCCGCGCGCCTTACCCGCCGCGATCGCGCCGTGCCGGTGACGCGATCCCTGATGCTTCGCGCGCGGCGGATCGACGCGACGGCCGATTGCGCGTGGGAACAAATGTACTAAGGTCGCCCACGGAACAAGGCCGATCATGGCCGGTTGCACGAGACGCCCGCCGTGGGCCAAAGGGGAGAGCAGGATGGCAACGACACCCAAGACGGCGAAACCGGCCAAGGCGGCAAAGCCTGGTACAACGGCGACGCCCGACGCGGCAGCAAAGGCAGCCCCGAAGGCGAAGGCCGCCGCGCCGAAGGCCGACAAGGCCCCCGCCGTCTCCAAGAAGGTCAAGGACGCGACCGAGGCGAAGCCCGGCCGCAAGATGGATGCGCTCCAGAAGCCGCTGACGCCGTCGCCCGAGCTCGCCGAGATCGTCGGCAAGGACATGCTCCCGCGCGGCCAGGTCGTCAGCAAGGTGTGGGAATACATCCGCAAGCACAACCTGCAGAACCCGGCCGACAAGCGCGAAATCCTTGCAGACGACAAGCTGAAGAAGGTGTTCGGACGCGACAAGTGCACGATGTTCGAAATGAACAAGTACCTGGCGCAGCATCTGAGCTGAGCCGCGGCACGTCGCAAGTCTGCCAACGCTATTGCGTTCGCAGACTTGCGACGAGACTCGCGGCGACGCCGGCCGGCGGTCGGGCGTCCTTCCCGCCCGACCCGTCCGACGGCACGGTTTAGCCGCGCCGCTCCTACCGCGCTCTTATCCGCGCCTCGATCGCCTCCCAGACCCGCGCCCCCGTGTCCGTCCCGTTGAACCGGTCGATCGCGACGATGCCCGTCGGCGACGTCACGTTGATCTCCGTCAGGTACCCCGCGATCACGTCGATGCCGACAAATACCAGCCCACGCCGCTTGAGTTCCGGGCCGATCGCGGCGCAGATAGCCTCTTCGCGCTCAGTGAGCATCGCCGCCTCGGCCGCGCCGCCCGCCGCGAGGTTCGACCGGATTTCCCCCGCCTTGGGCCGCCGGTTGATCGCGCCGGTCGGCACGCCGTCGACGAGTACGATGCGCTTGTCGCCCGCGCTGACGTCGGGGAGGAACTTCTGGACCATGAAGGGCTCGCGCCACACGTCGGCGAACAGCTCGACGAGCGCGGGCAGGTTGGCGTCGTCGGCGCGGAGATGGAACACCGCCGACCCGGCGTTGCCGTAAAGCGGCTTGACGACGATGTCACCGTGCTCGGCGCGAAAGGCCTGCGCGTCGGCAAGGCTGCGCGTCACCATCGTCGGCGGCATCAGCTCGGGAAAGCCGAGCACGAAAAGCTTCTCGGGCGCGTTCCTCACCTCAGCGGGGTCGTTGACCACCAGCGTCTCGCCGACACACCGCTCGAGCAGGTGCGTCGCAGTGATGTAAGCCATGTCGAACGGGGGATCCTGCCGCATCAGCACGACGTCGACGTCGCGGCCGAGGTCGAGGACGGTGGTCTCGCCGGTCCAGCGGAAGTGCGCGCCCGGATTGGCGGATCCGGGGCGTGCGACCGTCAGCGGACGTGCGCGCGCGCGCACCCGGCCGCCCGCATAGCTGAGGTCGGTGCTCAGATAGTGCCATAGCGTGTGCCCGCGCGCCTGCGCGCCGAGCATCAGCGCGAAGGTCGAATCGCCGCCAATGTTGACGGTCTCGATCGGGTCCATCTGGACGGCGACGGTGAGCATGGCAGGCCCCGCGGTGGTGTCACCGCGGGGTAGAGGGTCGCTTCGTGTCGGGCAACTACTTGCCGCGACCGGTCGCCTCCTGCAGCTCGTCGATCTTGAGCGACGCATCCGCCTTCGACAGCTCGGGGTCGAAGTCGGTGCGCGCTTCCTCGCTCAGCGTCTTGAGGTACGACGCCTGCGCGCCGGTCATCGGCTCGTCACCCGTCGTCCAGTCGTGCGGATCCTTCACCGCGTTCGACGTCGGGTGGGTCTTGGGGTTTTCGGCCTCGGCCATGACGGTTCTCCTTCGCTCGCACAACCATGCGCTCGCGTTCCTGTTCCGTTCATGGCTTGCGGCGGCACGTCGCGCGCGTCACAAGCGGGCGACAACGGGGGGGCACGACATGGCAGGACGGCTGGCGGGCAAGGTGGCGCTGATCACCGGCGGAGCATCGGGGCTCGGCGCGGCCATGGCGGCGCGCTTCGTCGCCGAGGGCGCGCGGGTCGTCGTCACCGATGTCGACGCGCGCGGCGCGGCGGCCCGGGCGGCGGAGCTAGGCGAGGCGGCGGCGGCGTGCCGCCACGACGTGACGTCGCCGGAGGAATGGGACGCGGCGCTCGCCTTCGCGAAGGCCGCGTTCGGCGGAGTGCACATCCTCGTCAACAATGCCGGCATCGGGACGGGCGGGACGGTCGAGGCGACAAGCTTCGACGACTGGCGGCGGGTCCATGCGGTCGACCTCGACAGCGTGTTCTTCGGCTGCAAGCTCGCCCTGCCGCTGATGGTCGCCAGCTGCGCGCGCGACGGCAAGCTGGGTTCGATCCTCAACATCTCGTCGATCGCCGGGGTGATCGCGGCGGCGAACATGGCGGCGTACAACTCGGCCAAGGCGGGCGTACGCCACCTGTCGAAGTCGGTCGCCCTCCACTGCGCCAGGGAGCGTTACCCGATCACGTGCAACAGCATCCATCCCGTCTTCATCGACACGCCGATCCTCGACAACCTCGTCGGCGGCATGGAGCGCGAGGCCGGGCTTGCCAAGCTCGCGCGGCAGATCCCGCTCGGCCGTGTCGGCGTTCCCGACGACGTCGCGTGGGGCGCGGTCTACCTCGTCAGCGACGAGGCGGCGTTCGTCACCGGCACCGAACTCTACATCGACGGCGGCATCAGCGCGACGTGACCGCCCGGCCCCTGCCCGCCCGGCTGGCGTTCCCGGCGATGCTGACCGGCAGCGTCGCGCTGGCGTTCGGGCCGTGGCTGGTGCGGTCGGCCGACGTGCCCCCGGCGGCGTCGGCGCTGTGGCGGATGGCCCTCGCGGTGGGTCCGCTCGCGCTGCTCGCCGTCGCGGTCGGGCGGTCGCGCGCCGCCGTGATCCCGCCGCGCGCGACGCTCGCGCCGATCGCGCTCGCCGGGGCACTGTTCGCGCTCGATCTCGTGCTGTGGCACCTCGGCATCAAGCGGACGACGATGGCCAACGCGACGCTGGTCGGCAATTGCGCGAGCTTCCTGCTGCCCATTTACGGCTTCGTCGTCACGCGCGAGCTGCCGGGGCGGACGGCAAGCCTGGCGCTGCTGTGCGCGGCCGCGGGGATCGCGCTGCTGATCGGGCGCAGCGCCGACGTGTCGGCGACGCACCTCACCGGCGACCTGCTGTGCATCGGCGCGGGCGTCGCCTATGCGGCCTACTTCGTCGCCGTCGACCGGGTCCGCGCCCGCATCGCGCCGCTGCCGCTGCTCGCGCTGGCGACGACGTTCGGCGCGCTCGTGCTGCTGCCGGTGGCGGTGCTGAGCGGGCCGATCGTGCCGCACGACTGGACCCCGGTCGTACTCCTCGCGCTCGGCAGCCAGGTGATCGGCCAAGGGCTGATCGTCTTTGCGATCGGCTATCTGCCGCCGATGGTCGTCGGACTGACGCTGCTCGTCCAGCCGGCCATCGCCGCGACGATCGGCGCGGTGCGCTACGGCGAGCGGATCGGGCCAATCGAGCTCGGCGGCATGGCGCTGGTCGCGCTCGCGCTCGTGCTCGTTCGACTGCCGGTCAGAAGATCCGCTGCGGCGAGCTGAACACGCGGGTCACCTCGGGGCGGAAACTTTCGAGCGTGTCGGCGGGGAAGCCGGGGTCGAATGCCGGCGCGTCCCAATCGTCGACCAGCCGACACGCGAAGTCGTACCACGGCTCGGCCTTGAAGTCGTCGCGCATGTTCGGCGACTGGCCCATGTATTCGTAGTAATAGCGGCCCTGGAACGCCTGGTGGTGCTTGACCGCGTGATAGATGTCGTCGCGGACGTATGGCTTGAGGATCTCCGCCGCGATCGCGCCGTGATTGGGGATGCTCATCAGCTTGCCGAGGTCGTGGCACAGCGCGGCGACGACTTCCTCGTCAGATGCGCCGGCGCGGCGCGCGAGCGTGCCGGCCATAAGCGAGTGGCCGAGCTGCGACGCGGCGAAGCCGACCTCGATCGTGTCGAGCCGCGCGAGCGACTCCATGATCTGCTCGACCGCCGCGGTCTTCTGGTGGACGCCGTGCGCACGGCCGATGTGGCCCCAGTCCTCGGCGGTCCCGTCGGTCATGTGCGTGAACATCAGACGTGCTCCTGCGCGGCGTAGAGCGCACGGTATAAACCCCGCAGCGCCACCTTGTCGATCTTGGCGCTGCCGAGCTTGGGCAGCGGATCGGCGCTGAGCCACAGCTGCGCAGGCACCTTGAACGCGGCGAGGTCGCGCGAGACGAACTGGGTCAGGGCCTCGGCCTCGAGCGCCGCGCCGGGCTTGGGGTGGACGACCGCCCCCACCAGCTCGCCGAGCCGCTCGTCGGGAAGGCCGAACACGCTCGCCTCGGCGACGGCCGGATGGGCGTAGAGCGCGGCCTCGACCTCCTGGCAGCTGATGTTCTCGCCACCGCGGATGATGATGTCCTTCTTGCGGTCGACGATGAACAGGTAGCCGTCGTCGTCGAGGCGCGCGAGGTCGCCGGTACGGAACCAGCCGCCGGCGACGAACGCCGCGCGGGTCGCCGCGGCGTTGCGCCAGTAGCCGCGGCAGTTGGCGACCGAGCGGATGCACACCTCGCCGACCGCCCCCGGCGGCAGCGCGGCGAGCGGACCGTCGGCGGCGTCGAAGATGCCGATCTCGACCAGCGGTGCGGCGGCGCGGCCGGTCGAGTTGGGCTTGGCGAGATAGTTGTCGCGGAAGATGCCCGCGCCGACGCCGTTGGTCTCGGTGAGGCCGTAGCCCTGGACCGGGTGCTTGCCGGGGAAGCTTTCCTGCAGCCGCGCGACGTGCTCGGGCGGGCGCGGGGCACCGCCGCTGGCGATGTCGACGAGGCTCGACAGGTCGTATTTGTGCCGGTCGGGGTGGTTCATCAGCTCAAGGCTCATCGTCGGCACCCCGACGAAATAGGTCGCCTTCTCCGCCGCGATCAGCCGCAGCGCGTCGCCGGCGTCCCATTTGTGCATGATGATCATCTTGCGCCCGATCGCAACCGACACGAGCAGGACGGGCACCGATCCGGTGATGTGGAACAGCGGCACGTTGAGCAGCATGACCTGCTGCTCGGGCGGCGGCGCCCCGGCCGCCGCCGATAGCTGGAGCAGGGCGAGGCCGGTGACGAGATAGTTGAGCGAGCCGCTGACGATCGCGCGCTGGGTCGACACCGCGCCCTTGGGTTCGCCCGTCGATCCGCTCGTATACATGATCGTCGCGTCGTCGTCGGGGTCGACCGGCGGCCAGTACCACGGGACGGGGGGCGCGCTCGCCAGCGCGTCGTCGAGGCGCTCGAACCCGAGTCCGGCGGCGACCTCGGCGGCCGTGCGCACCGTCAGCACAGCGACAGTCCGGTCGGACAGCGCCGCCAGCCGCCGCGCGCGCTCCTCGTCGGCGATGACGAGGCGTGTTCCGCTGTGGGTGATGCCGTAGTGCAGCTCCTCGCCGGTCCACCACGCGTTCAGGGGCACCGCGACCGCGCCGAGCATCAGCGCGCCGCAATACGCGGTCACCCACTCGGGATAGTTGCGCATCGCGATCGCCACCCGGTCGCCCTTTGCGATGCCCCGGTCCTGGAGCACCGCAGCGACGCGGACCGCCGCGGCGTGAATGTCCGCAAAGCTGTGGCGCTCGTCACGGTAGACGAGGAACTCGCGAGCGGCGTTGGCCGTGAAGAAATGACCCAGATACTCGCGCATGGTGCCCGGCGCGGCGGCGAACACCGGCAGATCGACCCCGCGCACGGTAGCCCGCCCGACGGCTAGCTGCCCGCCGGGCGCGGTGATCGCGGCGACCACGGCGTCGATCTGGCTGTCGAGAGCGGATGTCATCGTCAGTACCCCATCAGAGCGGCAAGCCGGTCGCCGTGAAAGGCGAGGTCGCCGAACGTCTCGCGCGCCGCCCGCGCCCGCTTCATGAAGAAGCCGATGTCGAAGTCGTCGGTCATGCCGATGCCACCGTGCATCTGGACGCCCTCGTCGGTCGCGAGCTTGGCGACCTCGCCCGCCTTGGCCTTGGCGAGGCTGGCGAACAGCGGCACCTGGGCATCGTCGGCGTCGAGCGCGACCAGGGCGCGGAGCGTCGTCGAGCGCGCGAGCTCGACCTCGCAGAACAGGTGTGCGGCGCGGTGCTGGAGCGCCTGGAAGCTGCCGATCCTGACCCCGAACTGCTCGCGCTGCTTCAGATAGTCGATCGTGCGGGTGAAGCTCTCGCCCGCGACTCCGAGCATCTCGGCGGCAAGGCACGCGCGGCCGGCGTCGAGGACGCGCTCGAGTACCGCCCAGCCGTCGCCGACCGCGCCGAGCACGTCGGCCCCGTCGACCTGGACGTCGGTCAGCGCCACCCGTGCGGCACCCCGGCTGTCGACCATGTTCCGGCGATGTGCGGCAACGCCGGGCGCGCGGGCGTCGACCAGGAACAGGGTAATGCCGTCGGCCGCGTCGTCGGCACCGCCGGTCCGCGCGGCGACGATCAGCGTATCGGCGACGTGACCGTCGAGGACGAACCCCTTGACGCCGTTCAGCTTGAACCCGTTGCCCGACGCCTCCGCCCGCGTCGCGATCATCGTCGGCGCATGGCGCGGCGCCTCGTCGGCGGCGAGCGCGAACAGGCGTTCCCCGCTCGCGATCTGCGGCAGGTAGTGCGCCTGCTGCTCAGGCGTCCCGCCGCGGATGAGCGCGGTCGCGGCAAGAATCGCGGTCGACAGCAGCGGCGACAGGCTGAGGTTGCGCCCGGCCGCTTCCTGCACGAGGCCCGCGGCGACATAGCCGAAGCCCGCCCCGCCGTGCGCCTCGGGCACCAGCATCCCGGCGAAGCCCATGTCGGCCATCTTGGACCATAATCCGCGGTCGAAGCCGGTTGCGTCATTGGTGTCGCGCAACCGCCGAAGCTCGGCGACCGGCGCTTCGCCGGCGAAGAAGGCATCGGCGGAATCGCGGACCATCGTCTGGTCGTCGGTAAGGACTAGCGCCACGTCGTCGCTCCCTCGCTCGCGGTCACGCCGCCGGCAGCTGAAGCACGCGCTTGGCGATGATGTTGAGCTGGACCTCGCTCGTTCCACCCTCGATCGAGTTGGCGCGGCTGCGCAGCCAGTGGCGCGACGTGTCGATCTCGCCCGCGCCGTCCCACGCGAGGCTGTCCGACCCG
>Ga0123336_10001604_pt1 | contig 20684 bp, 15 predicted proteins | sample SSSSmetaG_FD_96466 | JGI IMG/M metagenome (GOLD analysis project Ga0123336, IMG submission 96466) | Glacier valley bacterial and archeal communities from Borup Fiord, Nunavut, Canada, to study Microbial Dark Matter (Phase II) - ​SSSS metaG | ecosystem: Environmental > Aquatic > Freshwater > Ice... | reverse complement strand
GCTCAAGATCAGCCGCAAGAGCCTTCAGACGAAAATGAAAGACTTCGGCCTCCGCGACCGCGAAAGCTAGCCTTCCTCCGACGACAAAGGGCTCTTTCCGTAGCGTAGCGTCGGGCTTTGCCCACGCGGAGCGTCGGAGGTTCGGAACCCTCTCAGGCTTCCGAGCTACAATGTTGACACACTCGGCGCTGACGCCCTATCGTGGGACGATCATGCGTCGGAGAGCTGGGTCCTTTGCGATAGCCGCTGCGCTGGCCGTCCTTGCGCCCGTTGCCGTCCATGCCGAGGCGCTGGTCGGATCGGCCATGACCGCCGGCGTCACCGACGTGGCCAGCTCCTTTGACGGGCCCAACAAGTTCGATTTCCGCTTCCGCGTCCGCTATGACCACACCGAGACGCGCGCCCAGCTCAAGCGTGAAATCATCATGCCGGGCCAGGACAGCCTCGGGATTTACAAAGATCTGGTCTACAGCCAGAGCCGCAACACCCTCAACCTGCGTACCGAGTTCGGGCTCTGGCACGACCTCATGCTGTCGCTCGAAATGCCCATCGTCATCGACGAGGTGGCCACCTACGAGTTCGATCAGTCGGCAGGCGGCTCGTGCGTCTTCCCGAGCCCAAACGGCGGCGGCGGTACGCCCACCTGCGTCAACGCCTCCAACTCGTCGGCGCTGGCCGACGGTCTCGCGCCGGCTGGCGGCTTCGATGCCGCCAACGGCGGCGCGGGCCTGCCCAACAATTTGTTGTTTCGCTCGGTGACGCGTGGCGCGCGCGGCGGCAGCGGCCTCGACGCTTTCGACACGCTCAACCTCGGACTCACCTGGGGCCCGCTCAGCCAGGCGCGCGACAAATCCAAGCCCAACTGGACCGTCGCGTTCGAGGCCCACATCTCCATCGGCAACATCAAGGCCTTCGACCGGCTCAACCCGGCGGCCAACCACGCCGTCTCCGAGGGTGTCCACCGCTTCATCTTCCGCACGGGCCTGTCGCGTCGCTTCAAGTTTTTCGAGCCCTACTGGAACCTCTGGTACATGTTGCCCGTGGCGCGCGGCGACTCGCAGTTCGTCGACTACGGCGCGGCGCAGAAGACCAAGCTGCCGCAGATGCAGGCTGGCTCGACGTTCGGGACGGAAATCGTTCCCTACGAGAACAAAGACCGCTTCTACCGCATCGCGCTCGATCTGCGCGGCCGCGTCGAAGGACACTTCACGGGGCGCGGCTATTCGGAAATCTGGGAGCTCCTGGCGTCGTCGCCGGCCATGTTCTGCGATCCGGTGCACAACCTGTCGTGTGACCCGGCGCAGATGAGCAAATATTCGGGCAAGCCCTTTACGGGCCTCACCACCATCGAGAACTACGCCACCATCGGCGCCGACGTCGCCATCGCCGCGCAGATTGGCCCCTACTTCCGCCTGCGCACCGGCTTCGAATACTCACACGCGCAATCGCACTTCATCACCGGCGACGACATCGGCACCCCGGCCAGCAACAATCCAACCGGTCGGGTGATGGCGCCGTCGGAGTTCAACCCCGCATACCGGGCCATCACCGACCTCGTCGGCCGTCGCTACCTCGCCGACAACATCAACGTCTACAACTTCTACCTGTCCGTCCAGATGATGTTCTAGCTTCTACTGCTGCAGCGCGCGGAGACCGGTGCGGATCCGGCTGGCGCTGCGCGGTGGCAAGATCCCGTCGAGATGAAAAAGCTCGACATCGCCTCCCTCGAACGTGCCTCCCGCGGCGAGTAGCAGCTGCCCACCCGTTGGTTACGGGGCGGGGACAGTGACCGTGTTGGACAGCAGGGTGACCGCGCCGACGCGCGCCAAGGCGCGACCGTCGATGTTGGCACCGGTATTGAGGGAGATCATCTGGTCGGCCAAGATGGTCCCTTTGAAGGCGGCCGTGGTGCCGATGGTGGCCGACGTGCCGACCGACCAGAAGACGTTGGAGGCTTTGGCGCCGCCGGCGAGGATCACCGCCCGACCGTTGAGGACGTCGAGCGTGGAGGTCGAGGTCTGGAAGATGAAGACCGCCTCCGAGTCGCCCTGCGCGTCGAGGGTGAGGTCGCTCGAGGTGATGGCGAACGACGAGATCCCCGAGCGATAAAGCCCCGGCGTGAGCGTGAGGCCGCCGAGCTCGCCGCTGGCGATGGTGATGAAGCACAGCGAACGGCCGGCCGCGTCGACGGAAGCGGTGGTCAGATCGAGGCTGGCTTGCACCACGGCGGGATCGGGCGGCTTGCGCTGGCTGCCGTTGACGATACCTGGGCCGGCCACCCCCGACGACGCACCAAAGCCGGTGATGGCGGTGCCGGGATTGACGCCGATGTCGCCGTTGATGATGGTGGGGCCGCTGTTGGTGATGGTCGAGCCCGCGAGCACGCCGAAGTTGCCGGCGCTGCCGAGGATGACCGGCGCCATGCCGCACGCCTGGGACGCCGTTGTGAAGGTCCAGACGAAATCAGCGACGAGAGGCGTGCCCGCGAGATCTTTGGCGCCGGTGGTGATTGTGGCCACGTAGGTCGTGTTGATGAGCAGCGGGCTGGCCGGCTTGAAGACCGCGGTGAGGTTGGCGACGCCGTAGCTGACGTTGCCGGTGAGCGGCGCGAGCGCGCCTTGTTCACGGACGACGAAGGTCAGTGCGTTGAGGGTCAAGGGGTCCATCGCTTTGTTGAAGGTCGCGGTGGGGGCGCGGAAAGTGGCCACGTTCATTGCGAGATTCAGCGGGGTGACGGCGATGACCATCGGCGGCTGCGACTGCGAGCCGTCCTGGCTGGCCAGGTCCACGCCAGCCAGATCCTGCGTCGTGGCCGAAAAATCGCGGCCGGCCAGATCGTTGGGGCTACCCGACAGATCAGCCACGCCCAGATCGACGAACTCCACCAACTGCTGAGAGCAGGCCGTCAGCGACGAGAACGTGAGCAAGACAAGGCCTAGGTTCTTCATTTGGATTTTCATTTATTTTCCCCTTCGCCAACGATGAACAGGTGCACCTGGAATTCGACGCGCCGATTGGCTTCGCGGCCGGCCACCGTGTCGTTCGGTTCGAGAGGCTGCGACGAGCTGAAGCCTTTGAAGGCGAGCCGCTCGGGGGCAATGCCGTGCTTGGCCAGATACTCGAGCACCGCGTGTGCGCGTCCCTCGGACAGCGTCTGGTTGTGCGAATCCGGCCCGCTGGCGTCGGTGTGGCCCTCGATGCGGACGCGGAAGGAGCGATTGTCCTTGAGCGCAAGCACCACCTCGTCGAGCAGCGGGTACGACTGCGGTTCGATCTCGGCCTTGTCCCAGGCGAAGAAGATCTTTTCGTTGAGCTCGATCTTGTCGGGCTTGACGACGACTTTTTTGTAGATGGGGCAGCCGCGGTTGGAGATCGGTCCGGGCGCGTCGGGACAGACATCGGCGACGTCGGCGAGACCGTCGCGGTCGCGATCGGGGCAGCCATAGGTCAGCGCTGGCCCAGGGAGATCGGGGCACTTGTCGACGCTGTTGAGCACGCCATCACCATCGCGGTCGCCGTCGGAGGCTTCGGCCACCACGCATTCGATCGTTTTGGGCTTCTGGCGGTGGGGCGAGCCGATCTCCAGCGACGCACCGACGATGAATAGCTTGGCGTCGGTGTTGTCGGCGCCAGCGTGATCGCCTTGCACGATCTGCATGTAGCGAACGAACGGGCCCAACCACAGGCGCCGATCTTCGTCGAGCGCGGCCGACCAGCCGGCGCCGAAGGTGAAGCCGAAGCGATCAAGTGGGCCCGTGCGCACATACATGATGTCGCCGTCGACCCACGGAGAGTGGGCGCGCGGAAGATCATGTGGCCGCTTGAGGCGCATGCCGACGCCGAGGCCCCAGGCGCCGCCCGGATCCGTCGACGGCGCGGCTGGGCGCGCGGGCAAGCCGACGAAGGTGAGGCCGGCCTGGGCATCCAAATAGCGGCCAATGCCGATGAGGCCCTTGAGCGACGCACCGAAGCCGGGTCCGAACAGGCGATTTTGTGGATCGCCGACGGGCGCGGCCATGCCGGGCTCGAGCTTGAGGCCCCAGTCGACGGCCCAGGCGTGTGTTGGAAAAACCAAGAGTGCAGAGGCAAATAAGAGAAAGCGTGTGGAGTAGATCGTTTTCGTCATGGGTCCTTGTGGCGATGCTCGCCTGGCGGACAACCGCCAAGGACCCACTAAGCAGGATGCATACCGTCGAACCTCAGCCGCCCACGCCAACGTTCTCGACGGCAGCGCACGACATATTGGCGCACGCGACAATATGTCGCTTGGTTCTACTCAGCCGAGAACATCCTCGACGGAGGAATTTCATCGACTGCTCGGGCGCGCCAAAACACCAGAGCTTCATCAGTAGGCGCCCGCGCCGGTGATGCCCGCCGTCGGCAACAGATGCAGATCGAAGGCGGCTTTGGCGAGATCGAACTGGACGAACTTGGTGGGGGCCTCGTCGGTGGTGACGGTGGGATTGTTCTCCGAGGTGACGGCTGGGTCGAGGACATAGGTGCTGGCGATGTTGTTGCGCACCACCGTGTTGACCGGAACCACGCCGGTCTTCGACGGTGGCGCAGTGATCCATAGCTTGCGGCCGGGGACGATGCCGACCACCGTGTTGCGCTCGATGACCGCGTCTTTGGGTCCGAAGAGCGCGATACCGTGATAGGCGCCGGTGAGCACCACGTTGTGGGTGACGAGCATGTTGGTGTAGAGCCCGTCGAAGACAGAGATGCCCTGCAGGTCGGCGTTGAAAGCGCGGTTGGGATCGGTCGTTTCTTGGATCCAGTTGCCGTCGATGACCACGTGGTCGTAGACCGCACCGTCGAGCGCGAAGCCCTGGATGCCGTCGTCGTGGTTGGCATCACCGTCGGCGGCGTTGACATATTCGTCGACGATCTGGTTGCCGGCGAAGGTGATGTTGGACCCAATGGGTCGCATGCCGTCGCCGGAGAAGTTGTGAATCTGGTTGTCCTTGGCGAGCACGTTGACCTGGTTGTCCGGGACCGGCTTGGCGTCGCTGGAGACGGAAATGCCGAAGCGAATGTTGGTGAGCTTGTTGCGCAAGAGCGCCGCACAGTGCGTGTTGCGCGTCGACAGACCATCGGCCGTCTGGTTGATCCACTGGTCCGCGCTAAAGCCGCTGGAGTCGCGCTCGGTGTAGAGATCTCCGTCGGAGAAGACGATGTTGGAGCCGCCAGCAAACGACACCAACGTCCCGCTGTGATTGCTGACCTCGGCGTGGGTGATGAGCCAGCGGCTCATGTCGCGGATGTCGAGGCGCGAAAAGGTGGCGCCGGCGTGTACGTCGAACCAGGTCCATGCTGGGGCATCGACGAGCGCGGCGTTGCTGTACTTGCTCACCTGGACCGCGCCGTGATCGCCGGGTAACAAGATCACATGATCGCCAGCGACGATCTGCTTGGCCGTCAGAGCCGTGGCCAGCGTCTTCCAGGGCGACGCGCTCGTGCCATCGCCACCGTCGCTGCCATTGACTGGGTCGACATAGACGGTGCGGGTAAACACCGTCGCTGGAGCCTCACAGCCTTCGTAGGTCTCGTAGGTCGCAACGCTGGTTTGCGCTCCACAACCAGCCGTCAGACACACCAGCACCAGCCTCAGCATCCGTCTATTTTAACACGCCGTCACGACGAGCCTGCAGCAGCTATCCCAGCACGTAGAGGGTGACTAGCCGTCGCCTTTTTTGCCGGATAGGGCCAGAGCCAGTTGGTAGATCTGGCGACGGGGTTTGCCGGTCAGGACGGCCACGGCGGCGGCGATTTCTTTGGCGCCTTCGCCGGCTTGGAGACGGCGGCGAACTTCGGCTTCTACGTCGGTGACGGCGACCGTTTCTGGGCCGGCTGGAGCGACCACCAGCGTGACTTCGCCGCGTGGGTCGGCCTCGGCGTAGCGGATCGTGAGCTCGTCCAGGGTGCCGCGGACACTCTCTTCGAACATCTTGGTCAGCTCACGACAAACCACCGCACGCCTGTCGCCGCCAAAGGCATCGCGAAGGTCGGCCAGCGTCGCTGCGGTACGGGCTGGGGACTCGTAAAAAATCAGCGTGAACGGCAGTGCGCGCAGCCGGCCGAACAGCTCCCGGCGCGGGCCGGCGTCGCGTGGCGGAAAGCCGACAAAGGCAAACGCGTCCGTCGGCAGGCCCGATCCAACGACCGCCGTGATAGCCGCCGATGCCCCCGGAATGACCGTGACCGGGATGCCAGCCTCGACGGCACGGGCGACGAGACGCTGGCCAGGATCGCTCACGCCTGGCATGCCAGCCTCGGAGATGACCGCCACCTGGGCTCCACCACGCATCCGCTCGACGAGCTGATCGGCCCGTTGCGCCTCGTTGCCTTCGAAGAACGAGGTCAGCTCCTTGACCGTCACCGCATGCCGCGCAAACAGATGGCCGGCCGAGCGCGTGTCCTCGGCAGCGACGATATCGACCTCGCCGAGAATGCGCAGCGCACGCAAGGTGATGTCTTCGAGGTTGCCGATCGGCGTCGCTACGACATACAGACGGCCTGCGCTAATCGTCGAGCCCCATGGCAACCTGGACGGCGTCGCCGAGCTCGGCCTGCAGATAGACCTTGAGCCGCTCGGTCAGTCGCTTTTCGAGCTGACGGGCGCGCTCGCGGCTGATGCCATACGTCTCGCCAATCTCTTGCAACGTCTTGGGCGCGTCGTTGAGCAGCCGCTCGCGGAAGATGGTCTGCTCGCGGCCCTTGAGCGTCTTTTCGAAGGTGCTCAGCTTGTCGCGCAACAGCTCGCGAAATTCCTGACCCTCGGTCTGCACGTCGGGACGGCCTTCACCCGACGACTCCAGCATGTCCATGTGCGAACGGCCGCTATCGTCCTCGCGCGACAGCGGTGCATCGAGCGACATCTCGCCCTGACCGAGGCGCCGCTCCATGTCGACCACCTCGCGCTCCGAGACGTCGAGCGCCGTCGCCAACGCCTTGGGGCTCGAGTCGATGCCGAGCGCCTCCAGCTTGTCCTTCTCCTTGCGCAGGTTGAAGAACAGCTTTCGCTGGGCCTGGGTGGTGCCGATCTTCACCAGGCGCCAGTTGTTGAGGATGAACTTCAGCATGTAGGCGCGGATCCACCACGCCGCATACGAGCTGAGCTTGACGCCGCGGTACGGATCGTACTTTTTGACGGCCTGTACCAAGCCCAGATTGCCCTCTTGGATGAGGTCGAGCAGGTTGCGGTGCGCCCGTCGGTACTCGTGGGCGATCTTGACCACCAGGCGGAGATTCGCCGTGACCAGCTTGCGGGCCGCGTCCTTGTCGCCGGTCTTGGCGTAGACCGCAGCGATTTCGTGCTCTTCCTCGCGGGTCAGGAGGGCATAGCGGCGGATCTGGTTGATGTAGATCTGCAAATTGTCGAGCCGGGCCAACGATCCGCGCGGCGCTGGCGTGATGGTCTCGGGGTCGATGACGACCGCAGGCTCGTCGCCGTCGCCGTCGACGGGAAACTCGAGCGCGGGACCGTCGACGAGCTCGACAGGATCGGGCTCGTCGGCGTCCTCATTTTCGGGCTCTTTTTCAGCGTCGACCAATTCGGCTTCCACCACCTCGGAATCCGGGGCGGCGGACGCGGTCTTGCTCTTGCGCGCCCTCGGCTTGGGCTTTGTCGCGCTCGGCTTCTTGGGCATGGGGCCGCCCAGTATAGCCACTAATTCTGGCTTGGTAAGTCCACCTGCGATTCCAGATTCCATCGTGGTGCTGATGCTGTAGAGTCCGGGCGTGCGTCCGATCTTGCATCATGCAATTGACGTCGCTGCCACCCCCGAGGCCTGCTGGCAGGTGTTGGCCGATTTTGCGTCCTGGCCGGAGTGGTTTCCGCACCTCAAGCATGCCAGCGGCCCGCCGTGGGTCGTCGGTGGCAAGTTCGAGATGGTGCTGGCGTTTGGGCCGGTGTCGGTGCCGGTGGTGTGTGGCATCGAGGAGCTGCGCCAAAACGAGCTGGTGCGTTGGGTGGGCCGCGGCTGGGGCATCACTGGCGATCACGCCTATCGCATCGAGCAGAAACACCCCGGTTTCACTCGGGTTACGTCGCATGAAGAGCTCCGCGGTATGGGCACGATGCTGATCACATCGGCCATCAAGACGCGCATCGACGACGCGGTCCACCAGTCGATGGCAAGCTTCAAGCGCATCGTGGAAGCGCGACGCGCGGCGTGATGCCCGGCAGCGGCAAAGCCGCCAAGGGTCGCCTATTGCGTTCGCCTCGGCGTCTCAGCGCCGGGCGCGTGCATCATCGTGCGCCATCGTGGTCCGCCGACGGTGAGCAGATCATTTTTCAGACCGGTGAAGGCCCCGAGTCGGCCTGGGTCCTGGCCGATCGCAAAGGCCGTGTGGCGCGAGTGTTGCCAGGTCCGGCGCATGGCGGTGCGGCCGTGAGTACCGTCGGTGCAGTGACGTTTGGACGGCCGCCTGGCGAAATCTGGTACAGCCCAGGCGGCGCCGTGCCAGCGACGCGTCTGCTTGGCGGGGACGGGCGGTTTTACAGCGAGCCCACCTGGTCGCCCGACGGCTCGCGCCTGGTGTTTCGCGTCGCCGAGACCGAGCATGCGCCGGGGCGGCTGTGGCTCCTCGAGCTGTATACCGGGATGCGGCGGGCGTTGCCGTCGTCGGCTGGGCGCTCGGACGGGCACCCGGCTTTTGCGCCGACGTCGTCCGATGACACGCTGGTCTTGTTTTTCGAAGGCGTCCAGTCGGGTGAGGCCGGTGTGTTTCGGCTCAGTCTCGATGCTGGCGACGGCATGCTCCTGCGTGTCTGTGCCGGGCGCTGGCCGGCGCCGATTGGGGCTGATCGCGTGGTGGTGGCGCGGCCCGAGGCAGAACGGCTGGCCAGTCGGCTGTGGCTGGTGGATCTGTCGCAGCGGCTCACCGATGGTGTCAGTCCCAACTGGGAGGTCCCTCTGAACGCAGGTGGTGCAGAAGAGCCGGCGGCAGCGCTGCGCTCCGGCAAGCCCGTCTTGGCCTACACCGTCTTTCGCGAGGGCGATCGCGATGCGCCCGGACACCGCGAGATCGTCGCTGCGCGGCTCGGCAAGAGCAAGGCGCCCGCGGCCGAGATCGAGGTCGTGCTTCCTGCCGACGGAGGCGCCGCGTGAAGATCGCCGCCATCGACGTCGGCACCAACAGCTTCCACATGCTCATCGCCCGGGTCGGCGCCGACGGCATCGTCGAGCCGCTCGATCGCCAAAAAGAAATGGTGCGCCTCGGCGACTCGGCCTTCCGGGGCATGATCTCCGACGAGGCCTTCAAAAAAGGCGTCGAGACCTTGCGCCGCTTCAAAGAGGTCGCCGATCGCGCCGGCACCGATGCCCTCGTCGCTGTGGCCACCTCTGCAGTCCGTGAAGCGGAGAATGGCGGCGACTTCGTGCGCGTCGCCCGCGACGAGACCGGTATCGAGCTCAACGTCATTGGTGGCGAAGAAGAAGCGCGACTCATCTATCTGGGCGCGCGCGCATCGCTCAACCTGAGTGGCAAGCGGGTCCTGTTCGTCGACATCGGTGGCGGGTCGGTCGAGCTGGTCGTCGGTGACTCGCGCGACATGTACTACAACACCTCGCTCAAGCTCGGCGTGTTGAGGCTGCTGGATTCCTGGCAACCGTCTGATCCACCGACGATCGACCAGCGTGCCCGGCTGGCCGGCGATCTGCACCGCGCCCTCGAAAAACCGCTGGCTGCCGCCCGCTCGGTGGGCTTCGAGCTCGTGGCCATGAGCTCCGGCACCGCGCGTACCATCGCCGACCTCATCCCCGTCGCTGCCGACAAGCTCCTCGAGAAACCACGCCGGGTGCTCTTCCGCGATGTGTTCGCGCTCGAAGACCGCGTCTGCACCGCGCCGTCGACGGAGCGCGCGCGTTTTCTCGGCGGCTCGGGCCCGCTCGACGCCAGGCGCCTCGACTCCATCGTGCCAGGCGTCATCCTGGTGCGTTCTCTTCTCGAAGTGGCCCATGCCGACGAGTATTTGATCGCCGAGACGGCGCTGCGCGAAGGCCTGGTCTACGACTTCGTGGCCCGCAACCGGCCCGAGGTGCAGATCGCCGACGAGATCCCCGATCTGCGCCGCCGTTCGGTGGTCGGGCTCATGCGCCGTTTCCAGGCGCAGCAGGCGCATTCCGAGCATGTGGCGCGGCTCGCGCTCGACCTGTTCCGCGGCACCCGCGCGCTGCACAATCTGCCCAACAGCGACGGCGAGCTGCTCGAATTTGCCGCGCTCCTGCACGACATCGGCTTTCACATCGCGTCGTCGAAGCACCACAAGCACGCCGCCTACCTCATCGCCAACACCGAGCTCAAAGGCTTCACCGCCGACGAGGTCACCCTCATGGCGACCGTGGTCCGCTATCACCGCAAAGCGACGCCACAAAAAGCGCACGAGCCTTACGGCAAGCTGGCCCCGGCGCTGCAAGCCCGCATCCGCGTCCTCGGCGCCCTACTCCGCGTCGCGGACGGCCTCGATCGCGGCTATCAACAAAAAGTAAAAAGCGTGCGCTGCCGACTGCCCCCAGCCGGCGGCCGCGTCATCGATGTCATCGTCAGCTCCACCGTAGACCCCGAGCTAGAAATCTGGGGCGCCCGCCGCAAGTCCGACCTCTTCGAAGAAGCCTTCGGCCACAAGCTCCACCTCGTCCGCGAGGCCTAGGGCTCGGACTTAGTCCGCCGGCAACGCCTTGGAACGAACTCCATACAGAAAGTAGACGCGGTGCATCTCGTAGTCGTGGATCCTGGTGTTTCTGGGTGCTCCGGCATGCTCCAGCGCTTTCTTGACGACGGCCAGCCCTCGTTTCCGGTCGACGACCTCGATATCGATGTTTGCACCGCGCCGACCAGCTCCGGCGCCGGTCACTTCGCCGAGCGAGGTTGCTGTCAGCGCCTCTTCGAGCGCGTCCTCGAGCGCGTCTCGATCGAGAGATTTTTTGGCGGTCGCCGTCAAGTTGATCTCGAGGAAATAGCTCGGCTGTCCTGAGGGGATCTCGTAGGGCTCGATGCTCTGGGTGCGCTTGCGAGGTCCTTTTCTTCTGGATATCGCCACCTCTGGCAGCGGCAGGCGAATGAGACGATGGGGCGGATCGAACGTTCCGTCCCGTCGGTGGGAGGGTTGCCCGTAAAGACGGTGAAACGCAATCTCCGGCTCTTGTTGTTTGATGTCGGTCTTCCGGGAAACGCCGAGGCGCTCGAGCTCCGCCGAGATCACTGCCAGCGCATCGTCCTGACGGGTGGTCGAGATCATGATGCCGCTGCTCGTCTCGTGGGCGAACACCTCTCCCACGCCGAAGCGATCGAGCGCATCGTGCAACACATCGGCGACATGCTCCGTCGCTGCGCGCTCGCCGTCCCGAATACTCACATACAGGAGGCGCTCTGTCTTCTTCATCGATTCGGATGGTAAGGCGCCATCGCTCATCGGCGGCCGCCATTTGACCCCAGAATCCCGCCATCGACGTTGACGGCGCCGCTAGATCTTGGCCCGGACCTTTTCGAGATGTCCCGCGTCGACGAGATCTTGAGGCCGCCCGACCGCTCGCTTGTTGGCGATGAGATCGTCGAGGCTGATTACTTTCATCGACACTCCGTCGAGCGTGGCGGTGATTGCGTGAGCGAACAGTGCATCGACATCCACACCGTCGATGGTCCGCAGAAAATCAATGCGCAGCGGTGGCTGTCCGAAGTAGGCGATCTCGTGAGGCCCGAGAGTGCGTAGCGCACGAACGACGTCCTCGGGGCCGCCAAAGTGCGCGACAGCGCTGGCAGCCCGCGCCAGATTCTCGGGGCTGCCCTCGAGGACCAGATCGATGTCCTTGGTGGATCGGGGCCTGCCGTGGAACGCTACCGCATAACCGCCAACGACGACAAAGTTGGCTTTAGCGCGGCCGAGTTCCTCCAATAGTTCTTTGAAGTCGGGGGCTAGGTCCACTCTCACCTCTGATGGCGCGCAGCTCGTCGTTGAGTTGGGTCACGGCGCGGATGCGTTCACCGACGGTGGCTGCCAGCCAGAACGCGAGATCGGCCTCCTCCATTTGGGCGAAGCTCGTGACCACACCACCGGTCCAGGTTCGTCGGCGAAGCTCGGCGCGGGCACGCCGGGCTTGTTCGTCGGAGTCGCTGGCGCTCACACACGAATTGTAGCATCGAGGGGAGCTGGCGCGTGCTCTCAGGTGCACATATACTCGAGCGGTGGACCTCTTCGACTCGCCCTCGCCTGCTGGGCCGCGCCCCAATGGGCTTCTCCGTCGTTACTCCAAGCATCTATTTCTGACTAGCGCCTTGGTTGCTGGCGCTGTGCTGACTGTGGTCAGGGCGCCGCAGCCGCACGCTGCCCAACCGCCGGCCGCCGACGAGAAACGACCGTATGACCTGGCCGCGCTCAAGGTGTTTCAGAACACGTTGATGCGTATCAATGACTCGTATGTCGACCCGACCCGCGTCGATCCGCGCCAGATGTTGTTGTCGGCGCTCGACCAGGTGCAAAAGTCGGTGGCCGAGGTGTTGGTCGAGCCCAAATCGGACAAGTCGTCGGTGGTGGTGCGTGTCGACACCGCGCAGCAAGAGTTCAAGATTTCCGACGTGGACTCGCCCTGGGCGCTGTCGTTCAAGATGCGAGAGATCTTCCGCTTCGTGTCGCAGAACCTGCCGCCTGGCACCGACAAAGACACCGTGCGCAGCATCGAATACGCGGCCACCAACGGCATGCTCTCGACGCTGGATCCGCACTCCACGCTGCTCGATCCCACGCTCTACAACGAGATGAAGATGAACACCCGCGGCTCGTTCGGCGGGCTCGGCATCGTCATCGGCATTCGCAAGGGCGCGCTCACGGTCATCAAGCCCATGCCGGAAACGCCAGCGGCGCGGGCGGGCATCAAGGCCGGCGACCGCATCGTGCGCATCGACAAGCTGTCGACGGTGAACCTCATGCTGCAGGACGCGGTCAACAAGCTCCGCGGAGACCCAGATACCAATGTTGAAATCTGGATCGAAAAGGGCGGCGAGAAGTCGCCGACGCCGCGCAAGGTCGTGCTGACACGCGCGGTCATTCAGGTCAAGACCGTCGAGGGCCACATGCTGAAGAACGGCGTGGGCTACGTGAAGCTGTTCCAGTCGTTCGGCGGCAACACCGTCGACGAGATGCGTAAGGCACTGGACGATCTGAAGGCCAAGGGTATGAAGTCGCTGGTCTTCGATCTGCGTAACAATCCAGGTGGCCTTCTCGATCAGGCGATCAAGGTCACCGACGAGTTCGTCGACTCGGGCACCATCGTGACCACCGTCGGCTTCGCCAACACCAAGCGCGAAGAGAAACGGGCCAATCCGGGCAATCAGCCGCATCTGCCGATGGCCGTACTGGTCAATCATGGATCGGCCTCGGCGTCGGAGATCGTCGCTGGCGCGCTCAAGAATCTGGACCGCGCGGTCATCGTCGGGACGCGCACGTTCGGCAAGGGCTCGGTGCAGGTGCTCTACGACAACGACGACGGCTCAGCGCTCAAGCTCACCATCGCGCAGTACCTCACGCCTGGCGACATCTCGATTCAGTCGGTGGGCATCACGCCGGATGTCATGCTGGAGAAAGTTGCCGTCGACAAGACCAAGGGCGTGTGGCTGTTCCGCGACTACAAAGGCATGAGTGAGGCCGAGCTCGAGAGTCATCTCGAGTCCAAGAATGCGCGTTCGGGCGACAAGCCCTTCGAGACCATCAAGTACATCGCCGCTGACGCGCCGAAAAAGCCGACCAAGGCGCTTTTGCGCGACGACGACAAGCAACCTTCGGAAGACGACGATCCCGACGCGGAACCGGAAGAGGAGCTCGCCGCCGAGGACACCTTCGTCGAGGACTACGAGATCAAGTTTGCCGCCGACCTCGTCGCGCAGGCCAAAGGTTGGAAGCGCCGTGAGGTCCTCGGCTCGTCGAAGGCGTACTTCGACAAGCGCACCGCCGAGGAGCAGGCCCGTGTGGTCGAGGCGCTGAAGAAGCTCGGCGTCGACTGGTCTCCCGTCGGTGTCGGCCCGAAGCCGACCTTGACGGTGAGCCTCGCCACGGACCGCCCTGGCGACGAAGTGCGTGCCGGCGAGACCGTCACGTTCAAGGGCACGGTCACCAACAAGACCGGCGGCACCGCAGGCCAGGTCCGCGCGGTCATCAAGAGCGCAGACTGGTTCCTCGACGGGCGCGAGCTGGTGTTCGGCAAGATCAAGGCCGGCGAGTCGAAGAGCTTCTTGGTGCCGGTCAAGATTCCCAAGGATGCTCTGAGCCGTATCGATCCCTTGCGTCTCGAGGTCTTCGAGGAGCACGGCGCGACGGCAGCGACGGAGAATGAGCTGCGGCTCGGCATCAAGGGCCTGGCGCGGCCGGTCTTTGCCTATGCCTATCAGCTCATCGACGACGTCAAGGGCAACGGCGACGGTCTCGTGCAACGCGGCGAATCGGTGCGGCTGCATGTGACGGTCAAGAACACCGGGGCCGGCAAGTCCAACGAGACCCTGGCGCAGCTGCGCAATCTGTCCGACGAGGGCCTGGACATCAACAAGGGGCGCTTCAACGTCGACAACTTGCAGCCGGGCGAACAGAAGAGCGTGGACTTCACCTTCGACGTGAAGCCCGACTACAAGCCGGATACGTTCAAGGTGGAGCTGTCGGTGTACGACGCCATCTTGCATGAGTACGTCACCGACAAGCTCAGCTTTCCCGTCGCTGGCGCGCAGCAGTCGCAGCCTGCCGATGCCGCGGTCGTCGTCACCGGCGACAAGACGGCCATTCACGGCGCGGCCTCGCAGGACTCGGTCGTGGTCGGCACCGTCGCCAAGGGCACGATCTTGAAGCGCACCGGCATCATCGGCGCCTTCACCCGCGTCGAGCTCGAAGCTGGGCGGCCGGGCTTCGTGCCGACCAGCGGCGTCTCCAACACCTCGGACGCGGTCACGCCGGCCAAGCTGGTGCAGGCGTGGCAGGTGTCGCCACCACGCGTGGAGCTCAGCTCGCAGAGCAGCATCACCGACTCGCCGACGGCCAAGATCAAAGGCACCGCGCACGACGACCACAAGCTGGCCGATGTGTACATCTTCGTCTCCAACCGGGCCGCCAAGATCGATCGCCGCAAGGTCTTCTATCGCTCCAACCGCAAAGGCGCCGTCGCCAATCAGCTGGCGTTCGAGGCCGAGGTGCCGCTGTGGCCAGGAGCCAATGTGGTCACCGTGGTCGCGCGCGAGAACACCCAGGTGCAGTCGCAGGAGACCTTGGTCATCGAGCGCACCGGCGCCAAGGTGGCCGAGCCCGTCCTTCCCGCGCACTGAGCCTTGGCCACCACGCGCCTGCGCCTGACCGGCGTCACCAAGCTACAGCTCGTTTCGGCTGGTCTCAGCCTCCTTCCCCTCGCCTACGTCGGTTATCAGGTCTGGGGACGGGGGTTGGGCCTGTCGTCCCGGACGCTGCCGCTCGTCGCTGTGGCGGCTGTGGTGGCGCTGTTGCCGTGGGTGTCGCGGCTCTACGCGCGGGCCAATTACCGGGCCAGCTTCGACGATCTGGCCGTCCATTTTCGCGGCCAAGCGCTGGTCTACAAGACCATCACCGAAGCCTTCATCGAAAAGACGGCCCGCACCACACTGCTCATCCTGCGTCGAGACGACATCGCCGAAATGACCCTGGTCCTCGACGACGCCTTTGCCGGCCGCCTCGAGCCGTGGGAGCCCTTGCGGCAAAAGCTGAAAGACCACGGCCACGACGTCTAGAGAGATCGTGCTCGATGCGTGCATCGGTGGTCGTAGAACCGCTTCCTTTCACAGGGAGCGGAAGCGTGAGTTTGGAGATCGGAGGGAGACAGATCAGAATGATTTTTAGCGCGTTTCGCGGGCGTACCGTCTGTCGCAGCGGTGGCGGATCGAGCAGCCGCAAACGGCCAGCTCCAAAAATTCTGTCCTCCCTCCGATCTCACCGTCTCACGCTTCAGCTCCCTGTCAAAGGACGCGCGGCGAATGTTGCCGAGGCTACGGTTCGTCGCTGACGTCCAGGTTGCGGTCGTTGCGTAAGAGGAAGGCGTACCAGCGTAGGCTGAGGCCGGGGACTTCGACGTTGACGTAGCGGTAGCCGCGCCGTTGCCAGTCGGCGGCTTCGCTGGGCGACGGGCGGAAGGGGTCGGCCTGGATGTGATAGTAGGCCGAGGTGATGATGCTCGGCCGTCGCTGTAGCTGGTAGTCGAGCGGCGCGTATTTTTGGTGGCCGGGACGGTTGGAGCCGGCACCGACCTTGTGCGCGATGAAGGCGTCGGAGAGGCCAAAGCAGTCCAGCGACGGGATGCGGCTGTACCAGACCTGCGCGCCGGCGCCACCGACGACGGCAAAGTCGTCCGGCTTGGCCCGGGCGCCGAACCATTTGCCGATGGCGGCGCGATCGGCGGTGTAATAGCGGAGATAGCCGGGAGAATCGATGCCGTGATCGGCGCCGATGACCAGCGACGCTTTGTCGACCACCACCGCGTGGGCGACGTGGGCGCCGAACAGCAGCAAGATCGTCGCCAGCTGGACCGGCGTCGAGACACCGGTCAGCAAGCGCCGCAGCGACGTGGCGGCCATCGCGACGGCGAACGGCACGATGGGCACCATGAACCGAAACAGGCCCATGAAATCGCCGCCCACCGACGCGACATAGACGCAGAACACCGTCGCCACCAGCAGGAAATATCCCACCGCCGTCCGCGCCTGTCCGCGCCACAGCCAGACCAGCAACAACGCTGGCACCACCCACAGATGAAACTGCAGCACGAAGCGCGACAGATAATAGGCGCCCTGCGACCAGGTGCCGGCGCCGCCCGACGCCTTGATGTAGAACGTGTTCGGCAGCCACCAGCCGTAGTACCAGCGACGCCAAACGAGATGCGGCACCACCAGCGCCAGAAAGATGCCGACGGCCAGGAGCTCGCGTCGTCCAGGCAAAATCCGCGACTCACCCGGCCGTGGCGCCAGCATGCGCCGGAGCCCGCGATGCCCGGCGGTGAGCGCGAAAAACAACAGCCCCTCCGGCCGCGTCAAGGCCGCCAGGCCCCAGGCGAGCCCACCCGACAGCCGTACGTCACCGTCGCACAGCTCGTCCACATAGGCCACAAAACCCAGCGTCGACAGCAGCGTGAACAGCTGGGTCTCGAGACCGCCAGACGACCAGCACGCGTAACCCGGCACCGCCGCCAGCAGAAACGCCGGCAGCGCGTCCCACACCGACCAACGCGTGTTGCCGTCGAGCCGACGCGACATCCGCGCCGTCACCCAGAAGGTCGCCGCTCCGGCAGCCGTGCCAAGCAAGCGCGACATCAGCTCGGGCTGTAGGCCTGCCTTGTAAAGCGCAGCCAACAACACCGTCCACGAGAAATTGGTGTACCCCTCGACACGCTCGCCGAGGTTGAACACCAGCTGGCCATGGTCTGCCAGGTTGCGGCTGTACACGAACGAGATGAAGGCGTCGTCGGTGACGAAGTTCCAGACCAGCGAATGCGCGACCAACCCACCCGCGGCGACCGCCACGAGGAGCCCCACGAGCCATTTGCTATGGAATGCCGACGGCCGCTCCACGCGGCGCGTTTTAGCACACCTGTCCCGGATCCTGAGCCCCAGAGAGCACTTGCGCGACGCGGAGATCTGACAAAAGATGCGCTGCCATGGCAAATCCACGACCCAGCGACGGACGGGGACTCGTATCCCGGGTGGTGTCGTGGGGGCTCGTCGCCGGCGCCCTGGCTGGCGTGGTCGAGCTGTTCCTGGCCTGGCCCCGGTTGGGCGCGTTTCTGTCGGGCGGTGGTGCAGGCCGGCTGTCGTTCCTGGCGTTTCTGTGCGCGTTGTACGCAGCGGCGGGTGGGCTCGGCGCGCTGGTGCTGGCGCTGGTCATCCGCGCGCTCGACGACGCCACCGACCTCGGGCCGTTGGTGCGTGGCGCATTTTTGCTCGGCGGCCCCGGCAATCCAGATGCGCGCGGCAGCCGGGTGGTGGCCTATGGCGTCGGCATCGCGCTGGGCCTCGGCCTCGTCGGCTGGGGGACCAGGCTCGTCGCGCTCAACGCGCTGACCCAGTTTCACCATCACGCGCTCATCGCCGCCTTGACTGGCGCCGCGGCAGCCGGCCTCGCACTGGCGGCCATGGTCCTTGCATTTGTCGTCGCTGCGGCGCTGACGCCGCTGTTGCCTTTTGGACCGCGCCTGCGCATCGCGCCAAGCACGCCGCCAGCGCTGACCGCGTCGCTGATGGCGATCGGTCTCGGCCTCGGCGGCGCAGGGGTCGCAGCGTTGTTGCTCTTGTTTCAAGGCCGCCCGCGCATGTTGCTGGCACAGCGCGCGCTCAATACATCGCTGTGGGCCCCGACCCTCGTCGGGGCCGGCATCATGCTCGGTCTCGTCGCTGCGCGAGTGTTGGGACGGCGCTGGAAGGCGCAGTGGCTACGTCGACCAGCGGGCGTGGTGACCGCGCTCGGCATTGCCCTTGGCCTACCGTCCGCGCTGGGGTTCGCGTTCGAGTGGTCGACCGTCAGGCAGCTCGATCGGCGACCGTTCTTGGTGGGCCTGGCAATGTTGACTTTTGCCGTCGCTGCCGGCCTCACTGGCGTCGCATCTGGCATGCGCAACCGCAGCCGGCTAACCCGCTTTGGTGTCGCATTGATCTTGCCGCTCTTGCTCCTCGGCGTGGCGCTCGGCGTCGGTCGATCCGACCGCGTCCGCAAAGCAGCGCTGTTGCTCACTGGCCTCGGCCCGCCGCTCATGCGCGGCGTCCAGCTCGCGGCCGATCTCGACCGCGACGGCTACAGCTCGGTGCTCGGCGGCGGCGACTGCAACGATCTCGATCCCGACGTCCACCCCGGCGCCTTTGACTGGCCCGACGACGGCATCGACCAAAACTGCAACGGCCACGACGCCACCCTGGGAGGCGCGGAAAGTCGGGTGTGGGCTACGGTGCCACCGTCGGTGCCGACCCAACCCAACGTGCTCTTACTCACTATCGATGCTCTACGCGCCGATCACGTCGGGAGCTACGGCTACCAGCGCCCCACCACGCCGAACCTCGATGCCTTCGCCAAAGACGCCGTCCGCTTCGCGCACTTTTTCTCGCATGCGCCCTCGACACGCTACTCGGTGCCGGCCATCCTGACCGGCCGCTATCCGTCGGCCATTCCCGTCGGTAACGCCAACTGGCCGCCCGATGTCTTGCCCGAAAATCACCTGCTCGCCGAGATGCTCAAAGAGCTCGGCTACTCGACTGCGGCCATTCACTCCTATCACTACTTCAGCCGTGGCTGGGGCCTCGCCCAAGGCTTCGACGAATACGATCTGCATCTCGAGAGCCTGCACTCGATGGGCGGCGACCCGTCGAAGACCAACGGCACCTCGGCCCGCCAGCTCGCCGACGCCGACATCGCCTGGCTGCAAAAGCACGATCCCCAGAAGCCGTTCTTTCTGTGGTCGCACTACTACGACACGCATTTCGGCTTCGAGCGTCACCCCGATCTGCCGGAGAGCAACTTCGGCAGCGACGAGCTCGCGCTCTACGACGGCGAAATCCGCTTCACCGACTACCACCTCGGCCGCGTCTTCGACGAGGTCAAACGACAAGGCCTTTGGGACAAGACGATCATCATCATCACCTCCGACCACGGCGACGGCTTCGGCGAGCATGGTCTGCCGATCAGCCAGCGTCACGGCTATCACCTGTATACCAACGAGACGTCGATCCCTTTCTTGATTCGTGTGCCGGGTGTAGCGCCACGCGTGGTCGACGTGCCGGCTGGTCACGTGGACATCATTCCGACGCTGCTCAACGCCCTCGGCCGCCCAGTCGAAGCGGAGCCACAGCTCCTCGGGCAGAGCCTGTTGCCGCTCATGCTCGGCGGCACCACCGCCCCGCCGCTCGTCGACAAAGAGCTCGGGCGCCTGGTGTATCAAGAGGTCTGGTACGAAGGCCCCACGTCGAGAAAAGCCGTCGTCTCCGCCAACTGGCACTACCTCGCCAACCTGGTCCCCGACGATACCCGCGAGCTCTATGACCTCGCCACCGACTTCGTCGAGGACCACGACCTCGGCGGCAAAAGCCTGCCCGCCGAAGACCGCCTGCGCAACGCGCTCGGTGCGTGGACCGACCAGATCGCGTTGCCGCCCGACTTTGCCGCGCGCACCAAAGGCAACATCTCCACCACGCCGCTCTCCTCACCCACGGCGCTCAGCGACTCGATTGGCGGCTGGTTCACGCTGGACGGCGTCGACGTCGCCACACCCAAAGTGCAAGCCGGCCAGCAGATCGATCTCAGCGTGGTCCTCCGCGGCAACGTCCGCGTCCCGGCCGGCTGGCGACTCTTCACCCACGTGATCGCCGCCAACGGTCGACGGCTCAACGCCGACCACGACCCCGTCTCCAACCTGTATCCGCTCGCGCGCCTCAAAAAAGGCACCTGGCTCCGCGACCGCATCCAGGTGACCCTGCCCCTCGGCTGGCCACGCGGCCAAACCACCGTCGAGTACGGCGCGTTCCAAGGCGCCGCCCGCGCCCCGACGCACGGGGCTCACGCCATGCCGGGTGACTCCGTCCGTATCGCCACCATCGTCGTCGAATGATCTTCGCATGACGCTGGCCAAGATCTTGCGCGTCTGGGCCGTGGCCCTCGCAGCGACGGCATTGATCGGCCTTCTGTGGGTCTTTCTGCGCCGCATCGC
>Ga0123336_10001603_pt1 | contig 20685 bp, 27 predicted proteins | sample SSSSmetaG_FD_96466 | JGI IMG/M metagenome (GOLD analysis project Ga0123336, IMG submission 96466) | Glacier valley bacterial and archeal communities from Borup Fiord, Nunavut, Canada, to study Microbial Dark Matter (Phase II) - ​SSSS metaG | ecosystem: Environmental > Aquatic > Freshwater > Ice... | reverse complement strand
CTTCGGCGGCGAGCTGGCCGACCTCATGAAGGCGGCCATCACCGAGTTCGGCAAGGAGTTCAAGGCGTAATGCCGTCGCTCAAGGCCATCCGCAACCGCATCGCGTCCGTCAAGAGCACGCAGAAGATCACGCGCGCCATGAAGATGGTCGCCGCGGCCCGCTTGCGCCGTGCGCAAGAGGCAGTGGTGGCTGCGCGTCCGTATGCCAAGCACATGGCGGGCGTGGTCCACGACCTCGTGGTCCGTATGACCGAGGACGCTGCGTCTGGCGACGCCAGGCATCCACTCCTCGCGCCGCGTGGTGGTGTCAAAGGCGGCAAGCTGCGCCTGTTGTTGATCACCTCCGACCGCGGCCTCGCCGGCGGTTACAACTCCAACCTCAGCCGCTTTGCCGAGCGCCTCATCGTCGAGGAGAAGCCCAACTTCGCCTCGATCGAGATGGTGATCGTCGGGCGCAAAGGCAAAGAGTACTTCGCCCGCCGCAAGCGCGCGCCGATCCACAAAGAGTATCCCGGCGTCGCTGGCGACTCGGCCTTGGCCCGCGCGCGTGAGATCGGCGCCGAGCTGAGCGCCGACTTTTTCGCCGGCAATGTCGATCAAGTCTGGGTGCTCTACAACGAGTTCAAGAGCGCCATCTCGCAGATTCCGTCGTCGCTGAAGCTGCTGCCGCTGGCGGCTACCAAGGCCGACAAAATCGAGGCCGGTCCGCGCTCGCTCGTCGACTTCGTCTACGAGCCGTCGCGCGCCGACGTCCTCGAGACGCTGTTGCCGCTCTATCTCGACGTGCAGCTGTACCAGGTCATGCTCGAGGCGGTGGCGTCGGAGTTCGGCGCCAAGATGTCGGCGATGGACTCGGCGACCAAGAACGCCAAAGAGATGATCTCCAGCCTCACCCTGGTCTTCAACCGCGCTCGTCAGGCGGCGATCACCAAGGAGCTGATGGAAATCGTTGGCGGCGCCGAGGCCCTGAAGGGCTAAGCGTCTTTTGACGCACTGAAGTTTTCACGACGTTTTGAACGTTCGAACTTTTTCAGAGGGAATCGATGTCGACGACCACCACGAACGGGAATGGCAACGGAAAGTCCGCAGAAGGCCGCATCACCCAGGTCATCGGGCCGGTCATCGACGTCGAATTTGCCGGCGAGCTGCCCGAGGTCTTCACCGCGCTCCGCATCCAGAACCCCAACGTCGAAGCCAACGACTCGGCGCGCAGCCTCGTCGTCGAAGTGGCCCAGCACCTCGGTGAGCACACCGTGCGTTGCATCGCCATGGACTCCACCGACGGCCTGGTGCGCGGCATGAGCGTGCAGAACACCAAGGCGCCGATCATGATGCCGGTCGGCAAAGAAGTCCTCGGCCGCATCCTCAACGTCGTCGGCGACGCCATCGACGAGCGCGGCCCGATCAACGCCAAGAAGTTTTCGCCGATCCACCGCCACCCCCCCAAGTTCACGGAGCAGTCGGTCAAGATCGAGATGTTCGAGACCGGCATCAAGGTCATCGACCTTCTCGCTCCCTACCGTCGCGGCGGCAAGATTGGTCTCTTCGGCGGCGCCGGCGTCGGCAAGACGGTGCTCATCCAGGAGCTCATCAACAACCTGGCCAAGGCCCACGGCGGCGTGTCCTGCTTCGCTGGCGTCGGTGAGCGCACCCGCGAGGGCAACGATCTTTGGCACGAGATGGAAGAAGGCAAGCTCTCGACGGGCGAGACCGTGCTGTCGAAGACCGCGCTCATCTTCGGCCAGATGAACGAGCCGCCCGGCGCCCGCGCCCGCGTGGCTCTCTCGGCCCTGACCTGCGCCGAGTACTTCCGCGACGAGGAAGGCCAGGACGTGCTCCTCTTCATCGACAACATCTTCCGCTTCACGCAGGCGGGCTCCGAGGTGTCGGCGCTTCTCGGTCGAATCCCGTCGGCAGTCGGTTATCAGCCCACGTTGTCGACGGAGATGGGCGGCTTGCAAGAGCGCATCACCTCCACCAACAAGGGCTCGATCACCTCGGTGCAGGCCATCTACGTGCCCGCCGACGACTTGACCGACCCGGCGCCAGCGACGGCGTTTGCCCACTTGGACGCCACGACCGTCCTCAACCGCGCCATCTCCGAGCTCGGCATCTACCCGGCCGTCGATCCCCTCGACTCCACCTCGACGATTCTGTCGCCTCAGGTCGTCGGCGAGGAGCACTACAAGTGCGCCCGCGACGTGCAGCGGGTGCTGCAGCGCTACAAGGAGCTGCAGGACATCATCGCCATTCTCGGCATGGACGAGCTCTCGGAAGACGACAAGATCCTCGTCGCCCGTGCGCGCAAGATTCAGCGCTTTCTGTCGCAGCCGTTCGACGTGGCCAAGGCGTTCACCGGCGTCGACGGCAAGTACGTCAAGCTCAAGGACACCATCTCCGGCTTCCGCGACGTCGTCGACGGTAAGTACGACCACTTGCCCGAGCAGGCGTTCTACATGGTGGGTCCGATCGAGGAAGTCGTGGAGCGCGCCGAGCAGCTGGCCAAGCAGGCGGCGCAGAACTGATGCAGCTCCAGGTCGTAACCCCGACGGGGACGTTGATCGTGGCCGAGGTAGACGAGGTGACGCTGCCTGGTCTCTCGGGCGAGTTCGGCGTGCTCAAGGGCCATATTCCCTTCGTCAGCGCCCTCGCCCCCGGCGTGCTTCGTTATCGCTCGGGCGCGACCAAAGAGCGCCTGGCCATCGGCGCTGGTTTCGCCGAGGTCGCCCCCGTCGACGCCACTGCGCCGCAAGGCAAAGTGGTGGTCCTGACCGAAGCGGCGGTGAAGGCTGGCGAAGTCGATGCCGTCGCTGCTCGCAAGCTTCTCGAAGAGGCGCAGGCCGCGCTCAAGGCCCACGCACAGACGGGCGCCAAGCGCACCGAGCTCGAGAACCGCGCCAAGTGGGCCCAGGCCCAGCTGGCATTGTAACTCCCGTCAGGCTGTAGCTCGCGGAGCGTGAGGCTGTGCCGAACAGCGTAGCGGGAGGTTCGGAACCCTCTGAGGGTTCCGAGCTTAAAAGATCTCGGCCACGCTCCGGCCGTCGTGGATGCGGGTGATGGCCTCTGCCAACAGCGGCGCCACCGACAACAATTCGATCTTCTGACTCGGCTTTTTCCCGTCGAGCGGAATGGTATTGGTCACGAGCAGGCGCTCGAGCTTGCTCGACGCGAGTCGCTCGTAAGCGTCGCCGGACATGACCGGATGCACGACTGCCGCGGAGACGCTGAGCGCGCCCTCGGCCAACAGAAAATCGGTGGCACTGAAGATGGTGCCGCCGGTAGCGATCTCGTCGTCGACGACGAGACAGTGCTTGCCGCGTACGTCGCCGATGACCGCGCGGATGTGCGCCTTGTCGTCGTCGCCGGTGCGGCGCTTGTCGATGATGGCGATGGGTAGGCCGAGGCGCTTGGCAAAGCCGCCGGCATCCTTGGCCTCGCCGACGTCGGCGGCGACGACGACGGTGTCCTTGAGGTTGCCCTGCTTCAAGCGCTCGCACAGCACCGGCACCGCGGTCAGTTGATCGGACGGCGTCGAGAAAAATCCCTGGGTCTGCGGTGAGTGCAGATCCACCGTCAGCACCCGATCCGCGCCGGCCGTGGCCACGAGGTCGGCCATGAGACGGGCGGTGATACTGATCCGCGGCTCGTCTTTTTTATCGGAGCGCGCATACGGAAAGTACGGCAGCACGGCCGTCACCCGTCGCGCCGAAGCGTGCTTGAGCGCGTCGAGGAGGATGAGCAGCTCGACGATGTTTTCCGACAGCGGTGGCGCCGAGGTCTGCACCACGAAAACGTCTTTTTCGCGGATGTTCTCGTCGATCTTGATCTTGAGGTTCTCGTTGGAGAACCGCACCACGTGAGAGCGCCCGAGCGGGATGCCGAGGCAGTCGCAGATCTCCTGCGCCAAGCCGCGGTGCGACGAGCCAGAGAACACGCGCAGGTCAGGACGGTCCATGCGCCGTGGTACCATGTTGCCGTGAGCGACGTCTACGCGGTCTTGAAGTCCTTGCGCGCCAATGAGCTGCCGCGTAATCGCCACTTCGAGTTTCATCGCACGCCCGAGGCTGCAGCCGCGCGCCAGCTGCACCGGTTCCTGCGCGGCCTCGAGCGCGACGTGTTGCGCGCCACACGCGTGACCCTGGCCGATGATGCGCATCGGCCCGGCAGACTGCTGTCGTTGGAGTTTGCTGAAGTGCGGAGTACGCGGAAAGTGTGGCTGAACGACGAGGAGTTTGCGCTGCTCCGGGAAAACCCGAAAGTCGCAGCGCGGCTGTAACTGTTTAACCTACTGCGGCCGCCGTCTCGTGCGGCTGATAGAAGAGAGTGATCGTGAGGCAGTGAAACTCGCGATCAGAGCTCTGCGTCACGATCTTGTCCGTGACCCGGAGACTTGGGTTCGCACGAATCCAGCGGGTGATGTTCTCGCCCAGCTCTTCGCGCTCACGCGCCTTGGTCGCCGAAAAAACCTTCACACCAGTAAACGCCATCTACCTCTCTCCTCTCGACCTCGATTTCACCTGTAGTCTAGATTGCAGCAACTGCGTCGTCCAGAAGAATATTACAGCCAAAATAGATTCTGGGCACCAAGACTGTATATTTTTTATACTCTTTTGCCGTAGAACCTACTCAAAATTCGGATCCCCCTAAATGTGGGGTTTCCTTGTCTATGAGTACAGTCGCGCGCTCGTGACGGAACTTGACGGGTAGCGCCAATGCGTACCAGTGAGTGTTGAAGCCGGCGATTCTGGCGTGCATCAGTCTTGACTCGCTAGTCGCCATAAGTATGATTCCGCGATGCTTTGTGGAGGGTGCCCCTGATGAGAGCCTTGGTGTTGTGTACGCTGCTGGCGGCGAGCGCTGGATTTATCTTCCTCGCATGTAACCCGAACTCGATCGGGCGCCCCTGCGTAAACCCCGAAGGTTCTGCGGTACTTGGCACGCAGATCAGCTCCCCGGCGCTCGAGTGTCCTTCGCGCCTATGTCTGATTCAGCCGCCGTCGGCCACGAGCTCGGTGGACGGCGGCGTGCGCACCACCTGCACGGCGCTCTGCCAAAATGACGGCGACTGCGCCCCCGAGACCGACAAGTTCTGCAAGGCGGGCTTCGCCTGCGCCGTCGCAGCGACGGCAGGTAAGTTCGGATGCAAGAAGATGTGCGTGTGCCGCGAGGACCTCGTGCCGAACATCAACCAAGATCCCGTCGACGGCGGCACCATCATCCCCACAGTCTGCGTCGGCAAATAACAGGCTATTGTTGCCTGGAACCCTGAGAGGGTTCCAGACCTCCACGCTCCGCGTGGGCACAGCCCACGCTACGCTACGGAACCGCTGCAGTACCTAATCTGCACCGTCGGTGCGGAAGGCATTGGCGAGATGGGTAACCGTCTCGCCCTCAATCCCCACCACGTCGAATCGACACGCGCGGTCTTCACCGTCGCGCTCCATCAAATAATGCCGCGCTGCGCGTACTAGCCGCTGCCGCTTGAGCGGCGATATCGTCTCGAACGGATGCCCATGCTCACCGTCGGCGCGTGCCCGCACCTCGACGAACACGAGGGTGTCCTCATGCTCGCAAACGAGATCGATCTCGCCGCCGTGACAGAAGTAATTGTATTCGAGGATTTTGAAGCCGAGGGCTTCGAGATGCGCGCCGGCCAGGCGCTCGGCGCTGGCTCCGACGGCACGAGACACGACGAGAACTAAGCCTGGGGAGGCTGACCGTCGGTCGGGGTGTTGGTGGTGAGGAGGTTGGCATTGATGCCGCTGCGCTCCTTGATGCGCGCCGCCTTGCCAGCGAGGTCGCGGAGGTAGAAGAGCCGGGCGCGACGGACGCGACCACGGGCAATCACTTCCACCTTCTCGATACGCGGGGTGTGTAGCGGGAACACGCGCTCGACACCGACGCCGTAGCTGACTTTGCGGACAGTGAAGCTGGCGCGGGAGCCGGCGTTGGTGCGCTTGATGACCACGCCTTCGAAGGCCTGGACGCGCTCTTTTTCGCCTTCGCGAATGAGGACGTTCACCTTGACGGTGTCGCCGACGCGGAAGGTGGCAAGCGGCGTTTTGCGTAGCTGCTTGGCTTCAATCTTTGCAACAAGGGGGACGACGTCGCTCATCGGTTTTTCCTGTGGATAAAATTCGGGCGCTGCTCGGAGGGACGGGACTATTTACGATCTCCGTACAGTCGGTCAAGGATAATCGCACACGCGGACCTGACCGACAGGTGGTTATAGCCTGGATCGTCGGCCGTTGTGGGCGTTGTTCTCAGAGCTTCTACCGGCGCCAGACGATAGGCGCAAGCGGCCAATGCGTCTTCGGTGAGCCCCCAGCCGGTCCCAAGGACCAAAAGAGCGGGTCCGCTGAGGCTGTTACGTATGTCGTCATAGCCGCGGGCGTCGGGCGAGGGCCTGGCAGCGGTCGAGATAAGGGTCGGTTGGCTGCCTTCGGCTTCGGCGACGAAAGCGGCGGCGCCGGCCAGGCTAGCGACGACCTGGACGCGCTCGACGGCCATGCGGCGAAAGTCGTTTTTAGGGGCGCCAGGTGCGCCGCGATCGCCCGTCCAGTGGCCCGCGATGCGTGAGGCCAGCTCACGTTGCGCAGCGACGGGATGGACGATGAGATAGCCGGCCAGATTGTAGGTGCGCACCGAGCGGGCGATGTCGTGGAGATCGAGGTTGGTCAGCGCCGTGGCCACGACCTTGTGGTTGCGGTCGTAGACCGGATAGTGGACCAAGGCCACCCAGGTGTGCGCCGCTTGCAAGCTCATGCGATCTCCGAACCGTCGAGGAGCTCACGATCTTCGTTGGAACATGTGCGGCCTGTGAGGAGCTCGGGGCGGCGATCTCGGGTGCGGCGGAGCGCTTGCTGGCGCCGCCAGCGACGGATGCGCTCGTGGTTGCCGCTCATCAACACGGGCGGGACAGCCTGGTCGCGGAAGACCGCTGGCTTGGTGTAGTGCGGATATTCCAAGAGACCGTCTTCGTGGCTCTCGTCGGTGATGGAGGCTGCGTTGCCGAGGACGCCAGGCAATCGGCGCGCCACGGCGTCGATGATGCAGAGGGCCGCCAGCTCACCGCCGGACAGCACGAAGTCGCCCAGTGACAATTCCTCGTCGACGAAACCGCGGACGCGTTCATCGAAGCCTTCGTAGCGGCCGCAAACGAGCGCGATGCGCGGCAAGGTGGCCAGACGGTTGACGACGGCCTGCATGAGCGGTTTTCCCGACGGGCAAAGCAGGATCTTGTGCGCCTTGCCGCGTGTGGCTTCCAGGTGCTCGAAAGCGGCGACCAACGGATCGGGGCGCATGACCATGCCAGCGCCGCCGCCATAGGGGGTGTCGTCGACGGTGCGGTGTTTGTCGGGGGCGAAGTCGCGTGGATCGGTGAAATGGACGCCGAACACCCCGCGCTCGGCGGCGCGACCGACGAGACTGGTCTTGAGCGGCGACTCGAAAAGCTCGCGAAAGAGGGTGACGACCTCGAAGTCCATCAGGCGTCGCCGTTGCTGTCGTCGCTGGGGTCGGGCTCTGCCGGTTCGGCTTTCTCGGGCTCGATGAGGCCCTCAGGCGGATCGCAGACAATGCGTCGCGCAACCACGTCGACAAAAGGCACGATGTGGTCGACGAGCGGCAACAGGATCTCGCGCTTGCCGCTGGTCACGACCAGGATCTCGTGGGCGCCCGACGGCCAGGTCTCGGTGACTTGACCCAGCAACACACCGGCTTGATCGAAGACCTCGCAGCCGATGAGGTCGGCCACATAGACCTCGCCGGCACCAGGCGCCGGCAGCTCCTCGCGAAGCGCCCACAGCGACGAGCCAGCCAGCGCTTCGGCGGTGTTGCGGTCGACCACGCCCTCGAGCTGCACCAGATACTCGGTGCGCTCCGGCTGCATCATCACGATGCGCCACGGCTTGGCGTCGGCGGCATCGGCGGCACGGCCGATGAGCACCGTCTTCAACGAGCGAATGGCGTCGGAGCCGGTGTGTACGCGCACCATGCCCCGGATGCCGTGGGCACGGACAATCGTACCAAGACGTACGTACGACACGGGTGTTCCTAGGGGTGGGTGAGCGCTACTCGAGAATTTCGAGAGCGTAACGCTTCTTTTGCTTGGCGCCGGCCGCTCCGAGGAGGAGACGGACCGCACGGGCGGTTTTGCCCTGACGGCCAATGACCTTGCCGAGGTCGGTTTCAGCGACCTCCAGCTCGATCACGATTTCGCCGTCCTCGTCGAACGCCTCGACATGCACGTCGGCTTTGTGCTCGACGAGCTGGTCGGCGATGTACTTGACGAGCTCGATCACGCCTAGGTCGCCGCCGCGGCCGCTTTTTCGGCGCGGTCGAGGAGCTGGCCGACGGTCTCGCTCGGGCGAGCACCGACGGAGAGCCAGTATTTGACGCGGTCCATGTCGAAGCGAACCTCGACCGGATCCTTGTTGGGATCGAAGATACCGATGTGCTCGATGAACTTGCCGTCACGCGGGTTGCGCGAGTCGGTGGCTACCACTCGGTAGAAAGCATTCTTTTTCGCGCCCACGCGGGCCAAACGCAACTTCACGGACATTGCTTGGTGCCTCCCAAAGGTGTCGAACACTATTCGCGGGTTCCCCACCTGTCAAGCCAGAAGGTCCCGTGGGTCGACCACGGGTGTACTCGGCCGCGGAATGAGGCGGCGCCCCGCCATGTTATGAACGGTCCCCATGCCCAGCCAGCTGAATATCTCGTGGTCCTTGTTGGCGCCCGCTTTGTTCCTGACCTATGCGGCCTGCGGCGCCAAGCAGATGCCAGCGACGGTGGCTGCACCGAAGGGCGATGTCCTGACGGTGATTGCGACCGCCGAGCTCCGCGGCACGACCGAGCCTTGCGGCTGCGCCAGCGATCCACTCGGTGACATCGCCCGGGTGGCGCGGCTGGCCGAGGACAGCCACGCGTTGTGGGTCGACGCCGGGGGACTTTTGTATGATGAAGTGGCGTCTCGCGGCGGCGCGGCCGATCAAGCGGTGAGAAAAGCGACGTGTCTCGAGGACATCGCTGGCGAGTCCAAGGTGGAGCTCGGGCTTGGCAGCGACGATCTATGGCGCGGAGCGACGGCGATCAAGGCGGCCCGACACGCCGATGATGTCGCCAAAAATATCCCGCTGGCGGCACCGTCGATTCGGATCATATCGGGCGTGCGCGTCGGGATTTTTGGCGTGGTGAGCGCGGCACGGGCCAAAGCGCTGACGGTGAGCGACCCCGGTGTGGCGGCGGAGAAGTCGGTCGCCAAGCTGCGCAGCCTGGGCGCGCAGCTCGTGGTGGGCCTGCTCGGCATGAACCGCACCGAGTCGCGGGCATTGTTGTCGTCGGTGCGCGGCATCGACATCGGCGTCGTCGGTGCCGAAGTCGAAGAGGGCATGCCCGAAGCCGAGCCGGTGGGCGACGGCATCCTGGTCTCGCCTGCCGACCAGGGACGTCGCGTCGCGCGGCTCGACTTTCATATCGTCGACGGTAAAGTCGCGTTGCGGCCGTTCGCGGGGCAGGCGGCGCGGCAGCGCGAGCTCGAGAGGGTCGACAAAAAGCGGCTGGCGCTGACCATGCAGCTCGAGGCCTGGCGCGCCGATCCCAGCGCCGATGCGGCTTTCGTCGCTGCGCGCCGCCAAGAGCTCGGCGAGCTCGAGGCCGAGCGCGCCCGGCTCAAGGGCGCAGTGCCGGCGCCACCGACGGACAGCTACTTCACGTATGCGCTGGTGCCGGTGCGTCGCGATCTGCCGCGAAGCACCAAAGTGGCGGCCCGGCTGTCGGCGCTCGACGGCGAGATCGGTCGCGCCAACCTGGCCGCAGCACAGCATGAGCCAGCCATCCCCACCGTCGCTGGGCAACCGCACTATGTGGGCATGAGCACCTGCGCGCGCTGCCACAAACAGGCGGCCAAGCTCTGGAAAACGACCGTCCACGCCCAGGCCTGGAAGACGCTGGTCGACGTCAACAAGCAGTACAACTACGACTGCACTGGGTGCCACGTGACCGGCTGGCTGCGGCCGGGTGGGAGCCAGTTGGCGACGGCGGAGAAGGTTGGGCTCACTTCCATCCAATGCGAGACCTGCCACGGACCGGGCTCGAAACATGTCGAGGAGTCGGGTCTCGACGAGCCACGGACCATCCACCGTCGGCCGGACGACGGGATCTGTGCTGGGCAGTGCCACACCAAAGAGCATTCCGACACCTTCGATCTGGCGCCTTATCTGCGCGACGTGCTGGGCCAAGGCCATGGGGAAAAGCTCCGGGCCGAGCTTGGGCCGGGAATCACCGCCCATGAGCTGCGCAAAAAAGCGATGGCGTCGCATTGAATCTATCGAATCCATCGAATCCATCGATAGCTCTCCTCGTGGCTTTGCTGCTGGCGGGCTGTGCCACCGACGGTCCAGCGCCGCGATCCACGATGCACGAGGTCACCGGTCACGTCGAGACCGGCCTTGGGACCTGGTATGGCAAACACCAGCACGGCGGGCCCACAGCATCGGGAGAGCGCTTCGATATGTGGGCGATGACGGCGGCGCACAAGCGCCTGCCGCTCGGCTCGCGCGTGAAAGTAACGAATCTCAAGAACGAAAAGTCGGTGATCGTGCGTATCAACGACCGTGGACCGTATGGCAAGGGACGCATCATCGACGTCAGCTTCGCCGCGGCGCGCGCGCTCGACATGGTCGACGCCGGCGTGGTGCCGGTGCGGGTGGAAGTGATCCGATGAGCGTGCTATGGGGTCGGACGTGCGTGCTGCAACAGTCATGGTGGCGTGGGTCTTCGTCGCGGGGTGTGGTTTTCGAACCCTTGGCAGCGGCAGTGACGGCGGGGCTGTGGCCGACCTGTCCGGCCTGCCACCGGGAACCGATTTGGCGATGCAACAAGGCGGCACGGGGCCAGGTCCACGCGGCGCGCTGCCGGCCGGGTACTGCTGCACTGCCGACACCGAATGTCGCAGCCGGCAGTGCACCACCGTCGGAAGCGTCTCCTTCTGCAACGACGAATGTCACACCAACGATCTATGCAATGCACGTGGGGCAGCGCTCATTTGCAACTTGTCCACCGAGCTGTGCGAGCCGTCGAGCGGCAGCTTCGCCTGCCTCGATCCGCAGACATATCACTACGGCACCAAGCCTTTCGGCGCTTGCTGTGCGTCGGGGTTCACCACCTCCGGCGAAGAGTGTCTCGGCGGCCTTTGCAATGCGACCGGCCCCAGCTCCAATCCGTTTCGCTGCACGCAGGGCTGCAGCGCCACCGCCAGCGACGCATGCCCGAGTGGTTTCTCTTGCATGATCGGCTGGTGCTGGCCCAACGATCCCAACTCCACCTACACCTGCCAGTGACGGGCGCGTTCCCCCTATGACCACGACCATGCTCTTCGAGTTCGACGACCTACACAAACGCTACGGCGCCCACCACGCCTTGCGTGGCATCACGCTCAAGATGCCCAAGGCGTCGATCGGGCTTCTCGGGCCCAACGGCGCGGGAAAGTCGACGCTGTTGAAGTCGATGCTGGGCTTGCTCGAGTTCGAGGGCTCGGCGCAAGTGCTGGGCTACGACCCGAAACGGCAGGCGCAGCAGCTCCGTGCCCGCGTCGGGTACATGCCCGAGCGCGACTGTTATTTGCCGGGCATGAACGCCATCGAGTTCTGCTCGTATGCCGCAGAGCTCTCGGGGCTGCCGTATGCAGAGGCCACGCAGCGCTCGCACGCGATCCTGGAGTTCTGCGGGCTTCAGGACAAGCGCTACCAGAAGATCGACGGCTACTCGACGGGCATGAAGCAGAAAGTGAAGCTGGCGCAGGCGCTGGTCCACGACCCGCAGCTGTTGTTGCTGGATGAGCCGACCAACGGGCTTGATCCCGACGGACGTGAGGAGATGCTGGCGCTGATCGCTTCCTTGCCTGGCCGTACGGGTTGCTCGATCTTGCTGTCGTCGCACCTTCTTGGCGACGTCGAGCGAGTGTGCCAGGAGGCGATCATGCTGCACGAGGGGCAGGTGGTTTACTCCGGCACCATCGAGGCGCTTCGGCAGGGTGGGAACAAAGACGCCTTCGAGGTCCGCGTCAAAGACGGCGAAGAAAAGCTGATGAAGGCGCTGCGCAAGAAGGGCTGCACCGTCGACGACGACGGCAACGGCCTGTTGCTGATTCAGGTCCCGGAAGGCACGCAGAAGCCGGTCGAGTTTTTGTTCGACGCCGCCGACACCGAGCGGCTGCAGATTCGCCATCTCGCGCCGCGACGGCTGTCGCTGGAGAACGCGTATGTCCGCGCGGTCAACGAAGTGAACGAGACCAAGGCGCACAAGGCGGAGGCCAAAGCATCATGAGTGCCAACGTCACGACAGATGAGGTTCCGCGCGGCGTCATCCGCGATCAGGGCTATCAAAAATATACCGGCGAGTTTCATCCCGAGGGCAGTCGCTGGGGCCTGATTGCTTCGCGGATGTTGCGGATGACGGCGCGGCAGCCGTGGGTGACGGCGATGTTGATCATCGCCATTTTCCCGACGCTGATCTGGGGTGCGTGGACTTATTTCCAGTCGCGGTTGCACGCGGCGGGGATGCCGGTTCCGCTGCCGGATGCCTATGTGTTCGAGGTGTGCATCAAGCCCTACGGCATGCTGCTCATCGCCTTTTTGACGGCGATGTTTGCTGGCGCTGGCGCGATTGCCGACGACGTGCGTGGCGGAGCGTCGCTGTTCTACTTCGCCCGTCCCGTCGAGAAGATCGACTATCTGATCGGCAAGGTGCTGCCGCCGCTGGTGCTGGTCACGCTGATCATCGTGGTGCCGGCCGTGGTGGTGGCGGCTGTGCGGGCGGCGATGTCGACCACCGGCGAGGAAGTCACCGCTGGCCTCCTACTGGTGTTGAAGGCGATCGCCTTCGGCGTCACGGAGTCGCTGGTGTTGACCTTGCCGGTGGTGGCGTTGTCGTCGGTGGCGCGGTCACGCGGGTTCGTGCAGGGCGGCTATGCGGCCGCGTTTGCGTTGCCGTGGATCGTTGGCGCCATCTTCGTGAACGTCATGCGTTCGCCGTGGCCAGACGTGCTGTCACTTCCGGCGCATCTACAGGCGGTGGGTGTGCCGCTGTTCGGCATCACGCCGGATCCGACGGCGCATCTCATGCCGTGGTGGTTTTCGGCCGGATTTATCGTCGCTGTGATCATTGCGTCGCTGGGCATCATCCGCCGGCAGCTCGGGCGCATGGAGGTCATGGGGTCATGAAAGCGATGATCGAAGCAAACCATGCTGCACGTTGGTATGGGCAGGTCATTGCCGTCACCGACGTGACCTTGACGCTTGGGCCTGGCATTACGGGTCTGCTCGGGCCCAACGGTGCTGGCAAGACGACGCTGATGCGCATGATGGTTGGGCAGCTCCGGCCGTCGAAGGGCGAGGTCAAGGTTCTCGGCGAGAAGGTGTTCGGTAATCGCAATATCTTGCGAAAGATCGGCTACTGCCCCGAGCATGAGTCGACTTACGAGGAGCTGACCGGGCTCGAATTCGTGACCCTGCTCAATCGGCTGCACGGCATCGACGTCGGTGAGGCCGAAAAGCGAGCCAAGACGATGCTGGAGCGAATGGATCTGGCCGCAGCGATGAACCGGCGGATGGCCGAATATTCCAAAGGCATGCGGCAGCGCACCAAGCTGGCGCAGGCGATGGCCCACGAGCCCGATGTCGTGTTTCTCGACGAGCCGCTGACCGGCTGCGATCCTTTGGCGCGGGTACGGGTGCTCGAGGTCGTCAAAGAGCTCGGCAAACGCGGCGCCTGCGTGGTGGTGAGCTCACATGTTCTCTACGAGATCGAGTCGCTGACCAACGACATCGTGCTCATCTACAAAGGCCAGGTGTTGGCCGAGGGCGATGTCTATGCGGTCCGGGCGCTCATCGACAAACATCCGCACAAGGTGCGCGTCGAGTGCGACAAGCCTCGAGAGCTGGCCAAGGCGCTCGTCGGTGAGCCGCATATCGCCACCATGAGCTTCGACGAGACTTCGGTGACCATGGAAACGCGCGATGCCGATCGGCTGTATCCCGAAGTGCCGAAGGCGGCCCGCGCGGCGAGTGTGGCCATCACTGCGCTCACCTCCCCCGACAACAATTTGCAGGCGGTGTTCCGCTATTTGACCGAGGAGCGCGACAAGCCCGGCTCCGACGGGAGTCGGCAGACGGGAACCGTCAAGGGCACCAAAGCCGGCAAGGCGGAGGTGCGTCCATGATCGGGACCATGGAGGCTTCCAGGATTTATGCCGGCTTGACCTGGACGCGCTTTCGGCGCGGCAAGCTGTTGTGGGTGGCCGCGGTGTTGCTGGCGCTGCCGGTGTTGGGCGCGGCGGGGTTGCTCGTCGGTGGGCACTGGGGTCGTGGGGCGTTCGACGATCTTCTCGAGGTCTATTTCCGCTTTCTGATTCCGTTCGTGCCGGCTCTGTTGGCGTCGCCTGTCGTCGCTGAAGAGATCGAGAATCGCACTTTCACGTTCTTGTTTGCGCGACCGGCGCCACGATCGGCGTTGGTGTTGGGCAAGTATTTCACGGTGGTAGTACCGACGATCTTGGCGGTGACCTTGTCCATCGCCGCGAGCTGGCTGCTGGTTCTGGCACGTTTTCCGGAGGATTTTGCAGCGACAGCGACACACTTCATGCGGGTGGAGCTGGCGGCTGCGCTCGGCGTGGCGGGCTATGCCGGGCTGGCGGTGCTGTTTGGGTCTTGGTTCACCAAGCACCCGTTCGTCGGCGTGCTTGGCTTTCTGTTGGTGATCGAGCTCGGCCTCGCGTCGGCGCCGATTCCGCTCAATGTCCTGGCCATGAGCTGGCACCTGCGCAATCTGGCCGAGCTGCCATTGCCGTCGCTGGAGGCGGTGTCGATGACCTTGAGTGTGCCGCCGGAGATTTCCGCCATCGTGCCGTTGGTGTGGATCGGCCTGGGCCTCGGCCTGGGATCGATGTCGGTGTCCGGCGCGGAGTATCACGCCAAGGACTGAATTGCCTCGTCGAGCAAGGATTCGTCTACGTTGCCGCCGCTGACGACCAGGACCGTGTCGTCTTCGGCCATGACTTTGCCAGCGCGCGCAGCGGCGACAGTGACGGCTGCCGAGGGCTCGAGGGCGAGGCCAAGCATCTTCCACGACCAGCCAATGGCGGCCAAGATCTCGGCTTCGTCGACGAGGACGATGCTGTCGAGATGGGTGCGGCAGAGCGCATATGTTTGTTGGGCGACTGGGCCTTCGAGCCCCTCGGCACGGGTGGGTTGGCCGTCATAGACCGTCAGCGCGTGGCCGCGTTGGATGGACTCGTACATGGCGCAGTTGGCTCTGGGCTGGACGCCGATGACCTGGACTCCGCGCGGGGCCAGCTGGCGACCGAGACCACCGGCCAGACCACCGCCACCGATGGGGACGACCACGCGACGCACGCCGGGAAATTGTGCCAGCAGCTCTTCGCCAAGACCGTCACCGTTGCCGCGGATGACGTATTCATCGTCGAACGGCGACACGAAGATCGATTTGCGCTCGGCGGCCCAGGCCCGCGCTTCCCGCTCTGCGTCGGCGTAGTCGCCGCTCGATATCACCACGTGTGCACCGCGACGGCGGATGCCCTCACGCTTGGTCTCCGCACTGCCACGAGACACGATCACCGTCGCTGCGATACCGAGCGCACGCGCAGCCTCGGCAATCCCGAGGCCGTGGTTGCCGGCCGACGCCACCACCACACCGCGCCCCCGCTCTTGAGACGACAGCGCAGACAGTCGCAGCGCCGCACCCCGCAGCTTGAAGGAGCCAGTGCGCTGCAAACATTCGAGCTTCAGAAAGCAGCCGAGCGGCGGCGAAAACGTGAGCGGGGTCAGCCGGACCAGAGTCACGAGACTGCTGCTACTCGGCTTTGGCAGGCTTGGCTGCTTCCTTGCTGCCGATGACGATAAGGTTCATCCCCACCTGAACGGGGAGGTTTTTACCGTCGACATTGACCATGGCCTTGCCGTTGAGATACCAGCCGAAGCTACCGGTGGAGAACTCGCGGGGTTCGGCCAGAAGGGTCATGCCGCCGACATCGAACTTCAGCGGCTCGGCTTTTTCGAGGAAGGCTTCGCGGGTGATGGGGCAAATCGTCTTGGGGGGCATGCAGCCGTTTTACCACGGCGACAAAAATTACATCGGCTGGCAGAACCCCACGTGGGTCGGATCCTGGGCGAGGCCAGTGCACTTGTAGTTGGCGCGACAACCACCACCGAACAGCGACGGCGTGGCCGCTGGGTCACAAAGATCGAAGCACAGGCCCACCGAGCCGACACTGAAGTTGGCGGCACCGATGCCGAGACACAGTGAGCCCGACGGACAGGTGTCGGAGAAGTCGGGCAAGAGGGTGCAGGCGGACGTGCAATAGCCGAGCGGAAAGCCATTGGCCGCGGTCTCGCAGACATTGCCCGCGCAGTTGGTAGCCGCAGTGCAGGGAGTCCCGACGGCGCCAGTGCCGGTGTTGGCGGTCAGGCGGCACTCGCCGCTCGTGGCCTGGCAGGCGTAGCCAGAGCCGGTGTCGCAGTCGTCGTTGGTGCGACACACGAGCCCAATGCGGCAATCCTTGTTGGCGCCAGAGAACACGCCGTCGCAGACCTGGGAGCCGTTGCACTGAAGCGGCATGGACGGATCGCACTTGAGGAGGCAAATGTTCGAGCCCTGGTCGACGGTGTTGGACGGGCAGGAGGCCGCGGCAGCCTTGGTGCAGATGCCGTCGACATAGCCGACCACGCCGACGCAGCTTCCGGAGGCGCAGTCAGCCGGATTGCGGCAAACCTCGCCGGGTAGACCCGTGCCAGTGGCGGGCAAGGTGGCATCGGCGAGAGGCGCCGAAAACAGACAAGCGCGAAAGCCGTTCCACTCCGAGCAGGTCGCGCCCGTCGGGCAGTCGGTGTTGGTCGTGCACTTTTTCATGCAGGCGCCGCTGGTGCGGCCGCCAGCGGCAAGGAACTGGCCGATGCCGACAGAGTCGATGATGCCGGCACTGGTGCCGTCGGCGATGATGCGGTTGTTGTCGGCCCAGCAGACACCGCCGGTGCCGCACACGCCGCCGCCCGCGGGATCGAAGCCCTCCGAGCTGTCGCAGAAGCTGCCGCAGACGCCGGTGGTGACGCCGTCCGACGAGAAACACAGGTTGCTGGCGCAGCCACTGGTGAGCTTGGTGTTGGGGTTGCACGACGCGTAAGCCGGCTTGGGCGTGTTGGGCACGCAAACACCAGCAGCGCAGGTCGAGTTGGTCGGGCAGCTGGTGCACACGCTGGTCACGCAGGTGCGGCGGATGGGATCGCACACGCGACCGGCCGCCGTGCAGGCATCGCCGCCTGCGCCGCAATCGGGGGTGCAGATACCGACCGCGAAGCCGTTGTTGGTGTTGCTGCCGACGTAGGCGCAGGCCGAGCCGCCGGGGCAGGTGGTGTTGGTGCTGTCGCCGCACTTGGGCATGCAGACGTTGTCGTCACCACTGTCGGTGCCGTAGCAGAGACCCGCGCCGCCTTCGCACGTCGTGAACGCGCTCTGGCCGTTGCACGAGTGCAGACAGATGGGGTGGCCGTAGACGAGCGAGCAGAAACCAAGCTCGCTCGACGGCTGGGCGCAGGTGGTGCCGACGACACAGGGCTGGCCCCAGGCAACGGTGCCGCCGAGGTCGGGCAAGGTGGTCATGTCGGCTGGGTTGCGGAGGTCGGCGCCGCCAAGATCGGGCGGCACGGTAACCGTCGACAAGTCGACACCGATGAGGTCCACGCCGCTAAAGTCGACGGGCAAGATGACCATGTCAGGCGTCACGACAGAGAGATCGTCGGTCGAAGACAGATCGGCTTTCGGCTTGCGCATGTCCTCGGGATCGGGCGTGGACAGGTCGGGGTCGGTGTTGTTGCCTTGCGACAGGTCGGGCTTGCCACCGCCGTTGTTGGAGTTGCTACAGCCAGCAATGACCAGCATCAATGCCAACGAAAGCCTTTTCACAGCCCACCCCCAACGGACTTGCTGCTGATGGGGGCCGTGTGGAGCGCTGGCATCGACTGCGGCTGCTGATGGATGCGGCGGCGGAGTGCGACCTCGTCGCTGTCGACGCCGTTGGCCGGGGCGCTGGGCGTCTGGCGTGGCTGGCCGAGCGTGGCGGCGAGACCTTCGGGGTAGGTGAGCTTGAGGCGCGCCACCTTGGTGGCATCGACGGTGATGGCGGCCTTGGCCGGAGCATTCGACTGGTGCTCGCTACAGCCGGCGACCATGCCACCGACGAGAAACCATCCCAACAGAACCGACCTTGCCATCCGAGCCTCCAAGTGTGCCCCCACTGCGCGCCGAGAACCTAGCATCGTCCGGGTACTGATACGTACTTCTGCCGGGTTTCTTCTAACGATTAGGTAAACGCGTGCCACAGACGGGAAAGTAGCGAGGTGCGCTCGATGGGCTCGGTGCCAGCGCTTGGCAGCACATGGTGAAACGCTTGTAGTGCGGCGATCTGATCGCGGGCGGCATACAGGCCGAGGCACGACTGGCAGCGCCAGACGCGCGGGCCGGAACCGAGATAGGCTTGCGGCTCGAGGGCGCTGTCGTCGCGTGGGCAGCGTGGCGCGGCCAGCGTGCGCGGCTGGCCCGGATGCGTGTCTAGCAGGCGCGCCAGCGACGAGACTTCGCCGTCGAACCAGTCGAACCACACGCCGCGGCAGTCGCGGCAAATGTCGACCGTGGCCACCTCGAGCACGGTCTCCACCATCGAGCCGCCGCATGCGGGGCAGACGATGATGGCGCCGCGCTCATCGGACATGACGCGGGTCTTAGCCGGCGACGACGTTCAGACGTGAGATCTTCTTGACCGGCGCCGACGGCGACCACGGTCGCACCACACTCTCGACGCTGGCGGAGAGATCGTAGTCGGCGAAGCTGGTGACTTTGGCCGAGACCAGGTCGCCCATGCGTGGCGGGGGCATGTCGGGAGCGAGCGCCAAGAAGACCATGCCGTCGATTTCCGGCGCCTGGCCTTCATGGCGGCCCTGCATCAGATATTCGGACTCGTCGCTCTCGCCCTCGACGAGAACTTCCATCGTTCGGCCGACCAGTGCCTTCATCTTTTTGCGCGAAATGGCCCGCTGTAGCCGCATCAGCTCGCGACGACGGCGCTCCATTTCGTCTTCGGGCACGCGGTTGCCGAGGGTGGCGGCGTGGGTGCCGTCCTCGAGTGAATAGGTGAAGACGCCGACGCGGTCGAACTCGGCCTCTTTGACGAAGTCGCAGAGCTGCTGAAAGTCGGCGTCGGTCTCGCCGGGATGACCGACGATGAAGGTGGTACGCAGCGTGACGCCCGGCACCCGTGCGCGGATCTTCTCGACGAGCGCGCGTGGCGTCTTGCCGACATAGCCACGGCGCATGGCCTTCAGGACATTGTCGGAGATGTGCTGGAGCGGCATGTCGACGTATTTGGCCACGCGCGGCTCGTCGGCGATGGCGGCCAAAAGCTCGTCGGTGGTAGCGGTCGGATAGGCGTAGTGGAGACGCAGCCAGCGGAGATTCTCGACCTGCGCCAGACGACGAACCAACCCGGCCAGGTTCGGCTGGGGCGCGGGCAGATCGTCGCCGTAAGTGGTCAGGTCCTGCGCGACGAGGTTGATTTCCACGGCGCCGGCAGCGACGAGATCGCGCACTTCGCGCTCCACCGACTCGGGCGAGCGCGAGCGCTGGCCACCCCGGAGCTTGGGGATGATGCAGAACGAGCACGGCCGGTCGCAGCCCTCGGCGATCTTGACGTAGGCGGTGTAGCTCGGCAGCGACAAGAGCCGCGGCGTGACGTCATCGTACAAATACGCCGGATCCATGCTGACGCCGTCGCGAGGCATCTCGCCACGCATGGCAGCGACGATCTTGTCGACGTCGCCCGAGCCGAGGAACTGGTCGACCTCGGGCATGTCGCGGCTGAGGTCGCCGCCATAACGCTGCGAGAGGCAGCCGGTGACGACCAGGCGCTTGCAGCGACCGTCGACTTTGTGGCGCGCCATCTCGAGGATGGTGTCGATGGATTCTTCTTTGGCGTCGCCAATGAAGCCACACGTGTTCACCACGATCACGTCGGCCTCTTCGGCCTCGGGCGTGATGGTGAAGCCGGCCTGGCCGGTGAGACCGAGCATGACCTCGGTGTCGACCCGGTTCTTGGGGCAACCGAGCGAGATGAAATGGACAGCTGATTTTTGCATGGGTTTTGCGGACCTACGACGGCGATTGCGGCGAACTCTGTGGCAGGGGCGCCCGCCTGTCAACAGGCATCACATCGGGCAGCGGAGTCGGTGTCTGCTCGCCCTCGAAGTCGCGCAGGCCCGAACGGCGTCGCAGCCAGCCAGCGACGAGGAATCCGCAGGCGACGAGGGCAGCAGCCGCGCCGCAGACCCAAAACCCGGCCGGGAGCTGATAGCGGTCCATGAGCACGCCGCACAGAGGCGAGAACGCGCCGAAGACCAACCGGCGCCCCATCGACTCCACCGACAGGACCGTGGCCCGCTTGCCAGAGTCGGACACTTCGCGGTTGATGAGCTCTTTGGAGAACGGCGAAAAGACACCATTGACCAGCGACTGCATGGCCAGGAACAAGACCCCGCCCATGGTGACCACGAGGCCGAGGCCCGCATAGGTCGCCGCCAGGACCAGAGGCAACAGCCACACGAGGCGCCCTTCGCCAAACAG
>Ga0123336_10001600_pt1 | contig 20695 bp, 14 predicted proteins | sample SSSSmetaG_FD_96466 | JGI IMG/M metagenome (GOLD analysis project Ga0123336, IMG submission 96466) | Glacier valley bacterial and archeal communities from Borup Fiord, Nunavut, Canada, to study Microbial Dark Matter (Phase II) - ​SSSS metaG | ecosystem: Environmental > Aquatic > Freshwater > Ice... | reverse complement strand
CCACCACCGCAGCCTGCCGCACCGCCCGCTCGCCACTACGCAACAGCTCAGCGACGAGCGGCACATCAGCGCACCAAGATATGCCTGCAAGCTGGCCAGCGCCAGCGCCACCGCGTCCGGCTTCGTCGACCGCAACATCTGCCGTAGGCCAGCCTCACCGGCCACACCCTGACTGCGGAGCTCATCCAACTGCCGTCGGGACGCGTCAGTCACCCGCCCAACATACCCGGCTCCTCAATTGGCTGCACTCGGCAAATGGCGCGGGCAGTGTGGCTTACGCGGACCCGATGCCAGCGCCGAGTGCGGACGCAACACCTTGCGCGCCGCCATCTTCATATCCCAGCTCACCAGACCCACCTGCACCGATCTGGTCGTCTTTTCATACGCGATCGACCCGCCCACCGAATACAGATGGTTGTTGAAGAACGGAGTCTGGTGCACATGACTCCGCCCGACGGGCAGTCCGGTCGAGAGGAGCTCGAAGCTACCCAGCTGACCGTTGGGCGCAAACGGCGCACGCCGAATATCGCCGATATAATCGCTATTATCGGTGATTCCGCCTACGAGATATAATTGACCCTCGAGCTCGAACGTCGACAGCGTGGCCGGCGGGGTATCCAGTGTCCCGATGACCGAGAAGGCGCCCAGCGTCCCGTCGCTGAGCACCGGCGCGCTCAGCACATCGCTGAGGCCAGTCGAAATGCCCGCTGGGTTCCCCGTGATGCCGCCAGCAATATACAAAAACCCGTCGTGTACCGTCGCAATATGGTGACTGCGCGTAACCGGCAAGGTGGTCAAGCTGGCAAACGCACCCAAGGTCCCGTCGCTGTTGATGGTCGAGCGATAGACGGTATTGGTGGCGACAAAGGTGGGATCGAGCCCGCCGGTCACATACAAAGACTGTCCGGAGATCGTCACATACGGATGAAAGCGCGCTTCGGGCAGGCTCGGCTCGGCGATCCAAGCGCCAAGTGTCCCGTCGGCCTGAATCGGCGCGCTCACCACCGTCGCTGGGAACACGCCATTGTTCTGCCCCGACAACACCACGATTCGCCCCGAGGTCACCGCGATCCCAAAGCCGGCACGCGCAGCTGGTAGTGGCGTGGTGGTGGTCCAGGCGCCCAGCGCCCCGTCGGCACCGATGGGCGCCATATAGACGGTATTGAAGACCCCGTGATAATTGTTGCCGCCGATCACGTACAAGAAAGAGCCAGCAGCGCTGGTCGCGATCACCGTACCATGATGATCGAGCGCCTTTGGCAGATCGGGCCCAGCCGAAAACCCGAACCCGACCTGGCACTGCGCAATCGGATGCACCGTCGCTGAGCATGGATTGGCGTCGGCTCCGGACCCCGCATCTACGCCCGACCCAGCCGTGCATCCACCCAGCACCACCACCACCACCCACATCGCCTTTGGCATCGCTGCCGACTCTGCAACCCGCGATCCAACGCAAAATGCGCGCGATCATTGGCCCGCCCCTGTAGTCAAACCAGACAGCGAGCATTTCCTAACGGCGACGTCACGTTTGATGAGGCGGCCGCAACGAGGCCGGCAGCGAGCGCTCAGGTCCTGAGCGCAGCCGGCAATCGCGCCGTCTCGTTTGCTGCCGGCAACTCAGCCGGCGCCGATTTCATTGTCGCCACCACTGCGGTCCAGGTCGGGAACAGCGACAACCCTGGCACCAGCTCGACCGCCAGCGCCGCCGCAGTCCGCCAGCGCCAACCGAGCAGGCTCAGAAGGACAATGCCCACCACCACGTCGAGCGCGCCGCAAAACGGCGACAACGCGCCCTCGAAAAACAACGGAAACAGCACCAACTGCAGCAAATCAGCCACCGCAGCGACGGCAAGCGCAATCGACTTCTGCCGCCGCGTGATCTGCCGTGGCAACAACCGAGATACAGCAGCGCCGCGAATGATCTCGACCATGTCTACGAATGTAGTCACGATTTCCAGCCGCGCCATATCCCCGCGTACAATGGGACATGCGCCTTCTGACGATGCTCGCGTTCGTTCTCGTCGCCGGTCGCGCCATCGCCGACCCCACACCCGACGCCCTCCGCGCAGCGACGACAACGCTGCTCGCCGAATGGGCCCGCCTGCAACACGACGGTGACGCCAAAGGCTATCTCGCGCTCTACGACGCGCGGCACTTCAAAGGCACCAAGCGCACCAGCTCCGGCGATCGCAAGGAATACGCCTACGCCGCCTGGGCCGCCGACCGCAGCAAGATGATCAAGAACCACCCCGAGGTCGCCGTCGAGAATGTCACCATCGACACCTGGCGCGACGCCCACAAGACGCTCAAGCCCAATCTGATCCACGTCCGTTTCACCCAGCGCTGGCGCACCCCACGCTACGCCGACCACGGTCCCAAGATCATGCAGCTCGTCTACAGCGACGACAAAGGCAAGCCCAACGACCCAATTACCCTCAAGATCGTCTACGAAGGCCTCTTGCAGTCGCGCCCCGGATGGGACCAACCCGAGGCCACCAAAGTCAGTCTCAAGACGCCCGCCACCGACGCTGAGGCACGTGCACTATGGCTCTTTGTCGGTGCCACCGGCAAGGACTGGGAGCAGAAGCTGGCCAGCATCCCCGACGCGCCGCAGATCCGCCGCGCCCTGGCCCGCAGCGTGCTCGCCGAAGATCTCGACTGCCGACATTACGTCAACGAAGGCCAATGCGGCGTCGACGACTGGCGCTGGGGCCCGTTGCCCGAAAAGGCAGACTTCCAAGATCCCTGTCTGCGTCGCCTCCTCGGCATCTGGGCGGTCGGCGAGCTCGACGCCAGCGACCTCAAAGCGCGTCTGCCGCAGCTCCTCCACGTGTTCGACTACAAGCGGCCTCAGCAAGAATATGACTCGCAAAAACGCTTCGACGGCGATGAGTTGTGCGTCGCCGTCGTCGAAGCCGCGACGGCAGTCCCCGAGGTCTTGGTCCAGGTGATCTTGGTGGCCGTCGCCGCGCATTGCGGCGAGGCCGAAGCCCGCGCCGCGGTCGCCAGCCTCGGTGAGAAAGCCCGCGTCCGCCTCGCCGAAGCCGACATCGAAGAGGCGTTCACGTCGCTCTCGGTCAAGACCTACCCGGCGCTGTTCATCGGCGCGCTCGGCGGCGGCGGATCTGCCGACTTCAAGATCGCGCTCATGAAGATCGTCGCCAGCGCAGGCCTGTCTGCGCCCATGCTGGACAAGCTCAAGACCACCCTCAAGAAGCTGGCCGACGAAGCCAACCCCAAGATCTCCACCGCCGCCGCCGTCACCCTCGAAGGACTCGGTGACCCATCCCGCCTACCCCACCGACCCGACACCACCGTCGAGGCCGACTTCGAACGCCAGCTCCAGCGCCTCTTCTACGACCCCGACACCGCCCGACGCGCCAAACAGCTGCGCGCGTTTTTCCCGCCCGGCCAAGGCAGCGTCAAGATCGTCGACACCACCGAGACCGAATACGACGGCAACACCGCGCCCGACGACCGCCAGGCGCATCGCGAAGAGGTCTCGCGCATGCCTTACGACGAGGCCGACTTTGCCCTGTTGCGCGTCTTTGTCGACGGCAGCACTGATGGCGAGAGCCAAACCCTCACCTGGAAGATCATTCGCAAGAAATTGTATCTTGTCGGGATTTCGTCGACCACCCACCACTTCTCAGGCTGCGGCTGCTAGCCTACTGAATCCAGTTGCTGCCGTCGTTGGAGATCAAGATCTCGTTGGGATCGCTCCAGAAGCAGCTCATGTCCTCGGTCACGTCATTGAAATTCCAGTACGTCGAGCCGTTACAATTGGGCGTGCCGCACTTGTGGTAGCCCTTGTTGTTGCAAGTGCCGCAGGCGTCGGTGCAGCAGCCGCCGACACCGTTGACGCTCTCGCAAGCGAGCTTGGCGTTGTTCGGCCTGGAGCCGCTCGCGACGTACGTTCCGCCGACGCCGTTGCTGAACGCGTTGCCACATAGTGTGAGCTGCCCCGCGCCGGTGAGGGTCGCGTTGGTGCAGCCCGAGCCGCCGGCCAAAGGTCCCGTCGTGAACGGCGAGCCCAGCGCCAGGTTACAGTCGGTGGTGGACATGCCGTAGTTCTCGACCGCGTCGGCATTCCAGATGCAGCAGTTGGTGCACTTGGTCGACCGATAGGTCTTGCCGGCGAACTGTGGCCCGATGGTGGCCAAGATCGCCTGTGGCACACGTTGAAAGCCTGACGCGCAGGTGCCGCCAGAGCCGTCGAGGTAGTAGCAAGCGCCGCCAGAAGACACATCGGTCTGCAACGGACACGCCGCCGCGCTGCCGCTACAGACACGCGCCGTGTTGCATGCGTCCGCGGCGAGACACGTGGTGCCACTCGCGACCAAGCCGTCGCCGGGACAAGCCGCGCTGCCGCCGCATACCTCGGCGACATCGCACAGTCCGGCCGCCGCGCGACACACCGTCCCCGAGGCCGACACACCGTCGCTGGGGCAGGTTCCAGCCGTGCCGCTGCATGACTCGGGCACATCGCATCGACCGGTCGAAGCGCGGCAGATGGTGCCGTAGGTGACCACCACCCGGACCGCAGTCCCCGCTGCTGCGCCTGGTGCGGAGGTGACCGCTTCATGACAATTTCCGGCCTGGTTGTGCACGATCTGCAGTTGATTGGTGCCGCCAGCAAGATAGTCAGCGACGGGAACATTGAACGTCGCATCGCCCACCCGCGTGTCGCCGCAGCTGCAGTCCGGGCCTTTGCTGCTGTCCCACTGCCCGATGTCGTGACCGTTGAGCGAAAAGGCCATCGCGTTGGGCTGGGCGTTGCAAGCGTGCTCCACGCCCCAGGTGATGGTCACCGACTTGACGCCTTTTCCGACGGGGATGCTGTCGGTGAACGTCGCGCTCAAGGTCGCGCCGACGCCGTTGGCGACGAGATAGTTGGTCCCGCCGCAGCAACCGGTGCTGACCCATTTATTGGCGACCAGCGACGAGAACGGGATGTCGACGGTGATGGTGCCGTCGCCGCTCGGCGCGAAGCTGTCGCCGGGACAGCCGGCGCCGAGCCCGGTGCAGCTCTCGGCCAGGTCACACAGGCTGGCGGCTGGCCGACACACCGTCGACGACGGCAAGAACACATCGCCCGGACAATCGGCCGTGCTGCCAGTGCAGCTCTCGCTCGCATCACAGACGCCGGCCGACACGCGACACACCGTCGACGACGGCAACAACACATCGCCCGGGCAAGCCCCCGACGAGCCGGAGCAATTCTCGGCCACATCACAGACTCCGGCCGACGCGCGACACACCGTGGTCGGCGGCAAGAACGTATCGGTCGGGCACGCGGCCTGCGAACCACTGCAAGCCTCCGCCACGTCGCATGCACCATTCAAACCGCGACAGACCGTCGACGCCGACAGGAACAGGTCCGCTGGGCACGCCGCCTGTGAGCCAGTGCAACTCTCCGCCACGTCGCAAACGCCGGCCGACACCCGACACACCGTCGACGACGGCAGGAAGACATCGCTGGGGCAGGTCGCCAGGGTGCCGTTGCAGCTCTCGGCCACATCGCAGACCCCGGCCGCGGCACGACACACCGTGCCGGAAGCCGCAACCGCGTCACTGGGACAAACCGCGGTGGTCCCGCTACACGTCTCGGCCACATCGCAGCCACCAGCCGCGGCGCGACATACCGTGCCCACCGTCGCCAACACGTCGGCCGGACACGCAGCCGCCGACCCACTGCAGACTTCCGGCGCATCACACAGATCGGTGGCCGCCCGACAGACCGTGCCATTTTTGGCCAGCACATCGACCGGACACGCGGGACTCGACCCCGTACACGTCTCGGCCACGTCACAGGGCCCCGCCGAAGCGCGACACACCACCGTCGCCGCGGCCGGCGTATGCACGCACACCCCGCCGTCCCCATCGCTGCCGAGCTTGTCGACCGTGCACACATTGCCGTCGTCACAATCCGGCTCGCAGTGATCGTCGCCGTTGCACAAAAGCCCTGTGCCACAGGTCCCGGCGCAACAAGCCTCGCCCGCCGCACCACAGCCGGCAGCCAGATCGATGTCGGCGTCGTGTACGACCGACAGATCTTCGCTCGACGCCAGGTCGCGTCCGCCGCTGGTCGTCGCGCCGCACCCACCAAGCACAACCACCGCCCAAACCAACGCCGTCCGCATCCCCCAGCGTAGACGTCAGCCAAGATCCGGGTCAAGCGTCGTCAGCGTCGAGGCACCTTACCGACGCCGAGCTGGCCCCAGTCACTGTCCAGGCACAGCGACGAGCCGCGCATCCCACCAAAGGCGTAGGCGCGGTTGTTGACGATGATCATGCTGGGCGAATTGCGTTGGTCGCCCAGCGTCACTTGCGATTCGTTGACTGAGTACACTTGGAAGTTGCTGAGGCCGGTCGCGGAAATCTGAGCGACTTCGATGCTGCTGTACGGAGCTTTTTGGGACTCGAGCGGGTGAGCGGGATACCAAAACCCACCGATGAGCAGCAGCTTGTCGTCGACCACCAAGAGCCCGGCGTTTTCGCGCGCTACGTTCATCGTCGGCTCGAACGTATGACATGCGATTTTCCCGCAATCACTGAGCAGCCGTCCGGTCGCCGGATCGAACCGCATGCGCTCGCCACCGGACAACGACACGACGCCATACGTCGACGACGCGTCTGGCTTGGCGCCACCGAGGACATAGATCGAATCTCCAATCGCAATCACCGACGGATTCTCGCGGCTGGTGGCCAGATTGCTGGAATCCTCGGCCACGAACGGCCCCAGCGACGGCGCACCGTCAGCACCAGGCACGATCTGGGCCCGCTCGATCACATGGGAGCCGCCCCCGGACTCGACTCCGCCAAGGATGTACAGGTTGTCCTTCACGATAACGCTGGCGTGCCTGTGACGCGGATACACCGTCGTCGCCGGGACTCCATTGGAGTCGACGACCACTTGAAACGGCCCCAGCGTGCCCCCCGGGTTGATGGCGGCGCGCTCGATGGCTGGCGCAAAGAGCCCGTTGCTGGCGCCGCCGATCACATACAGCCAACTCCCCACCACGGCGCTGGTGGCGTCGGTGCGCGGATAGACGAGCCCACTCGGCAGCTTGTTGAAGTAGCTGAGCTCGCCGGTATTGAGCTTGGCGTACTGGACATCGGCGACGCCGACGGTGCGGTTGTTGACCACCTCGACCTCGTTGCCGCCCAGCGCCCACATGTAGCGGCCGACGTTGGTGAACGCATTTGCATCGCGGCCAATCTGGGGCAGTCCCACGTCGGTGTAAAACTTGGGCAACACTGCGCCGGCATCGAAGGCCACCGTCTGCGTTTCCTGAAACGTGCCACCGACGAGGTGGACATAGTTTCCCCACTGCGCCACCCCGGCCCCCGCACCCGCGACCATGAGGCCTGGGGTGATCTCGGAGAACACGCTGCCTGACGGGTTGATGGCAACGTTGTCGAGGCTGCCATCGAGCATCGCGAGCTCGATGCTGGCGAGCGGCTGTCCATTGTCGAGCCCGCCCATGAGGTACAGCTTGTTGCCGAGCACCACCGACGACGCTCGTTCACGAGGAAACAAGAGCGGGGCCAGCTCGCGAAACGGTTGCAGCGCGCTATCGTGGACCTTTGCTGCCTCGATGCTGCTGAGCGTGGTCGACCCGCTCCGTCCGCCCATCACCACCAGCTCGTCGTCGATCAGCCGTGCCTGCGCGTCGGAACGCCCGCGGACCAGACGCGGCAGCGGATCGCCGGCGTCGTTGCGATCACTGAAGTCGCCGATCTGCGTGGAGGTGAAGATCTGCGCCCGTTCGATCGTGTCGAGCTGTTGACCGTTCTCGTCGGTGCCACCCATCACATAGAGCATGTTGCCCACAATCGCCGCCATCGCCCCGGCGCGCGCATGGAGCAAATGTTCCGTCGGTGGCGGCGTGATGGGCACGTAGATCGACCCCTCGTTGGTGAAGATCACCCGGTCGATGCTGGCCAACACGCCGTTCGGGCCGGTGCCACCGATGAGATACAGGACATCGTCAACCTCTACGCAGGCCGCATAGGCGCGCGGCGTCGACAAGGCCACCCGGTTCGGAGACAGGTTGTTGTCGATGCGCTGTTCGGTGATGAACACGTTGAGGCTGCCGTCCACACTGGTCAGCGCCCGTTCCACATCGTCGAGCGGCTGGTGGGTCGTCATGTCTTCTCCACCGACGGCAAACACGACATGTCCCGACACCATCATGCAGTGCCCTGACCGCTGCGCCTTCAGCTTCGAAGTCTGCCGCACGCCGACTGGTTGCGGCCGAAACGCCATGCCGCGGATCGCTGGCGGAAAGGTCATGAAGCGGAACGTCTCCGAGACCTGTCTACCGTTGCCGTCGGTGACCTGAAGCGACGTCATCCCCGTCCAAGCCGGATCTTTGCCCAGTGTGGTCGTCAGGTCTGGCACCACCACCTCCAGCCGGTGCTTGCTGGGCCGCGAGTAAGGCACGCTGACCGCAGGGATCTCCACCGCCGGCGGGTAGTCCGGCACCGGTCCCAGATCCACGGCCATGACGCGCGCTGGAATGTCCTGAAACGCAACCGCGACCGTCTCGGGAAACTCTCCCTCGACGGTCAAAGTGGCCCCCACCTCGGCCAACCGCGGCGACAGCGAAGTCAGGACGCAGTCACCAACCTGCGGGTCGAAGCTGGTGCAGTAGGTGGGGTTTGCCGCACACTGACCGTCGTCGCAGACCTTGCCGGCAAGGCAGTCGGTCGTGACGCGGCATCGATGGGTGATGTCACAACCACCCAGCAAGGCGACGACGAATATCAGCCGCAGCATCGGCCGCAGTGTAGCCCAGCCACGGAACCCTACGACGACCTAACCAAGCACGTGACGGAGCTTGCCGAGGATGAGATCGACGGCGATCAGGTTCTCGCCACCCTCGGGGATGATGAGATCGGCCCAGCGCTTCGACGGCTCGACGAACTGCAGATGCATGGGTCTGACCGTCGCGTAATACTGCTCTCTGATCGACTGAAACGAGCGGCCGCGCTGCTCGATGTCACGACGCACGCGCCGGAATACGCGCAGATCCGCGTCGGTGTCGACGAACACTTTGACATCGAGGAGCCGCCGCACCCGCTCCTCGACGAACACCAAGATCCCCTCGACGATGATGATGCGCGTCGGCTCGAGATGGCGGCGCTCGGCCAGCCGCGAGTGACTCTTGAAGTCGTAGATGGGTACGTCGACCGCGCGCCCGGCCCGGAGCGCCTCCAGATTCTCGACGAGGAGATCATTGTCCAGAGAATCGGGATGGTCGTAGTTGAGATGCTCGCGCGCCTCGGGCGTCAGATCCGAACGGTCCCGATAGTAGGAGTCGTGATCGACGACACTGACCGAACCCTCCGGCAGCCCTTCGGCGATCTTGCGTGCGACGGTAGATTTCCCGGATCCGGTCCCGCCGGCAATGCCGATGAAGAAAGGCTTCACGGCGGGCAAGCTAGCACAGCGTCAGCGCCAAGCGGTGACGAGTCGTCCTGGGTAGACGCGGCCGCGATGATGGCGAGGAACCTTCTGGTATACGACCTGAACCCGCTCCCGGCCGTTGAAGTCGAGGGCGTCGGCCACGGCCGGCGCCAGGTCGATGATGCCCCGCCACACACCCGGCTCGTCGGCGCGGATCTTCACGCCCCAGTCGCCGCTCGGCAGGATGGCGCCAAACGGACCGCGATCAAGGACCTGGCAGACCGCGAACCGACTGGTACGCGGGTTGTGAACCACGACCAATGAGCCGCAAGGCAGGGTGCGATGTGCGCAAACCAGCTGACCCGGCGCGATGCGCTGGCCCGTGCAGGACAGATGCGCGCCGGTCCACAGATCGCCAGGATCGCCAAACCGCGTCGCCAGACCCTTTTCGCCTACCAAGGCCACATTCCCGAGAAGCGCCGCCAACAACATCTTGGCGACGGCCACCAACAAGATCATGAGCCAACCTCCATCTTGAGCTGTACTGCCGACGGCGTCGCCTCAGCGCCAACCATCGTCTTGCGAAGAGCCCGAATGTGCTCGGGCCCCACACCACAACAACCGCCGATCGCGCGCGCGCCCAAGGTCACGAGGGTCGCAGCACGCTGGGCAAAGATGTCTGGGGTCTCGGACGACATGCCGCCGACGCACTTCTGCGAATTCCGGGCCTGCGGCCGGACCCACACTGGCAGACCAAGCTCCACCAAACGCTCGACCGCCGGCCCGATCCGCTCGGCGTCCAACGAGCAATTCACGCCCACCGCGTCAAACAGTCCCGTCAGCTTGCCGAGCGCCGCCAGCATGCGGTCAAATGGCACGCCCATCGGCGTCTCCAGGCCCGAGGCGCCAATCATCACCGACACCGAGACAATCAGCGGCAAGCCTGACGCGGTGCGTCGAAGCGCCTCTACGGCCATCGCCATCTCGCCGGGATGGCACTGGGTCTCGAGGTGGATGCCATCCACCCCCGACGCCAACATGGCTGCGCCCGATCGCGCATAGGCGGCTTCGATCTCGGCTTCGCCCAGATCCATCGCAATCGGACCCAGGCTCCCGATGACCGGAAGGTTGGCGGCTTCGTGCGCCACACCCACCGAACGGGCGATGAGGAACTCGACCTGACCGGCCTGGTTCCACTTCGCCAACCGCGGCGCCAGCGCACCGAACGTGTTGGTCTGCAGGACCTCGGCGCCGGCTTCGGCGTACGCGGTGTGGATCGCGCGAACCGCATCGGCGTGATCGACCGACCATGCTTCGGCGCAGCCTTTCATTGGATCGTAGCCGCGCGCGATCAGCTCGGTGCCCATGGCACCGTCCAAAACGGTTGGTCGATCTGAATGGCCGTACAGGTACATCGGAGAGATCGGATAGCCCGCTCGTGCGTTTTGATCAAGCATGGCGATCTTCATCAGTGATCACGAAAAGTTACATGAGACAGTGGCCCGAACGGCCCTGGCCGCGGGCGCGGTTTCGGTGGTCGGAATGTTCGTCCCTGGACCCATCGCAACCGCGCTCCTGGCGGGTGCAGTAGGTCTCGCAGTGGCGATGCCGCGGACGCTGATGTCGTCGATGTGGGCGTTGTGGTGGGCCTGCCTGGCGGGAGCCGCGCAAGTTTTGCCGGCGCCATGGTCGTCGCTGTTGTCGTCGGTGGCGATCGGCGTCGGGATGGTTCGTGGCCTGGAAGACGTGAGCCGAGGTACTCGAATGGTTGCCGGAACACTTGGCGCAGTGGGCGCCGCCACCGGCTTTTTGATCGGCCGCGCCTTCGGCCTCACCGAGGTGCTGCACTTCTTGCCGACCGGTCTCGAAGCGCTGACCGCCGGCGTGACCTTTGGTGCGGTGGTCGGCATCTCGTCGGTGGGACGGCACCTTCGCCGGGTCGAGGCGCCGCCCCTCGAGCTCGAGCTCGCGGGTTTGAGCAACGAGACCGAGATCGGTCAGCTGCTGGGCCGGGCAGCCCAGGCCTATCGCGACACCATCCATGCGCTTGGTTCGGAAGCGCCGCTGGCGCTGTCGGCAGCTTCTGACCTGGTGGTCAAGATGACCAACTTCGGCAAGCGCTGGCGCGAAGTCGAGCTGGAGGCGGCGCGCACCAAGCCCGAAGACTTGAAAACCGAGCTCGAGAAACTGCAGCTGCGCATGATGGCCGCCGAAGACGCGACGGTGCGGGCCGAGTTCAAGCGGGCGCATCAGGCGGTTTCGACCCAGCTCGCCTACCTCGAGGAGATCGGGCGTGGTCGGGAACGTGCGGTTGCGCGACTGACTCACCAGGTGGCGACGCTCGAGCGCTTGCGCTTGGCGGCCGTGCATCATCGGTCCGCCGACGCGGCCCGGCTTGGGACCGAGCTTCAGCCGGTCATCGACGAGCTGAGTGATGCCGGTCAGGAAATGGATCTGGCTGCCGAGGCGCTCACCGAGACAACGCTGGCCGCTTTGCCCGCTCCTCGGGCATAGCCTTGTTGTGGTAAGCTCCCGGCATGGGACGTCGCCTGCTCGTTCTCTTATTGGTTCCAATCCTTTACAGCTCTCTAGCCTCGGCCGACGAGGCCGACATCCACTACCGAAAAGGCCTCCAGCTTCGCAAAGAGGGCAAGACCGAAGAGGCCATTGCCGAGCTGACCGAGGCCATCAAGCTGCGCGGCGACTATGCGGCGGCGGAGTACTCGCTGGGCCTCGCCTACAAGGGTCAGAACCAGCTCGATCAAGCGGTCATCCACCTCGACAAAGCCGTGAAGCTCCAGCCCAAGGCTGGCGATCTTCGCGCGTCGCTGGGCCTCGTCTACTACAAGCTCGGCAAGGTCGACGAGGCCAAGGCGATGCTGGAGAAGGCTTCGGAGATCTTGCCGAACGACGCCTCCATCCACGCCTCGCTCGGGACTATCTATAGAGAGCAGAAGGATCCGGCCAAAGCGCTGACCCATCTGCAGAAGGCCGTCCAGCTCGACCCCAAAGATCCGATGGCGGTCAACGGGCTCGGCGTCGCCCAGCGCGGGTCGGGGTCGATGCCGGAGGCGGAAAAGTCGTTTCTGAAGGCCATCGAGCTCGACCCCAAGCGGGCCGAGTTTCACTTCAACCTGGCCGCGGTTTATCGTCGGCAGCAAAAGGTGAAGGAGTCGATCGTCGAGTACGAGAAGGCCATCGTGCTCGATCCCAATTTGGCGGCGGCGCACTACGACCTCGGGGTCATGTACAAGAACGAGAAGCGGACCGAAGACGCCGTCCGCGAGTGGAATCGGTATCTGGAGCTGATCGCGTCCAAAGATCCCAAAGAAGCCGAAGGCACCCGCAAGCACATCCTCGAGCTGGGCGGTAAGCCCGCCCGTTGAGCGCGTCGGCGACGGGAAACCTCGGTAAGTGGGTGGTGTTGGCGCTGGTGGGTGGGGTGGTGTCGACGCTGTGCGACCACCTGCATGCCACGTCTGGCGTGTTGTATTACCCGCGGCCGGCGTTCTGGAGTCAGGCTTGGTGGGTGTTGCCGCTGTTCTTTGGGGCGACCTTGGTCACGGTGGGGACGGCCGACCTGGGGCGACAGCGGCTGGGGCTGCCTGCCGTCGCTGAGCCGAGCTGGCTGGAGCTGGCTGGCGATCTCATCGCCTTCGTGACGGCGTATGTTTGGACCTCGTATGGCCACGAGCAGCCGACGATGCTGGCGGTGCTGATGGTTGGGTTTTGGCTGGCGTTGATGCTGCGCCGACCGCGCTGGGTTTGGATCGTGTCGTTGCTGAGTGCGTTGTTCGGAAGTCTGTTCGAGGCAAGCCTGTCGTCGGTGGGCGGGTTTTACTATCACCATCCGGACTTTGCTGGAGTGCCGCGCTGGCTGCCGGCGCTCTATCTCTATGTAGGGATGCTCGCGGTGTCGTTGCGGGCCAAGCTGTTCCCAACTCCGGCCTAGAAGAGCGCTTCGAGTGCCTTGTTGACGTCTTTGACGCCAATGAGCTCGAGCGGCGTCGAGCCTTCGAGCTGACTGCGGCTCAGCTCGGGCATGACACAGCGACGGAAGCCTAGCTTGTGGGCTTCGGCCAGACGGAGCTCGGCTCTGGCGACGGCGCGGACTTCGCCGGCCAGGCCCACTTCGCCGAAGCACAGTGTGTGTGGGTCTACCGGGCGACGACGGGCGGAGCTGGCGACGGCGGCGATGACGCCGAGGTCGGAGGCCGGCTCGGACAGACGGACGCCGCCAGCCACATTGACGAAGACGTCTTGACCAAGGACATCGATGCCGGCTCGGCGCTCGATGACGGCCAAGAGCAGAGATACCCGATTGGGGTCGATACCCAGCGCTGTGCGACGGGGAATGCCCGCTGGCGTGGCGACCAAAGCCTGGATCTCGACGAGAAACGGGCGCGTTCCTTCGACCGCAGCGACGACGGCGGAGCCTGGGGCGCCGATGGGACGCTCCGCCAAAAACAGCGCCGAAGGGTTGGGCACCTGGGCAAGACCCTCAGCCCGCATTTCGAAGACGCCCATCTCGTTGGTCGAGCCGAAACGGTTCTTGGTGGCGCGCAGCACCCGGTACTGCTGGGTCCGCTCGCCTTCGAAATAGAGCACGGTGTCGACGACGTGCTCGAGCGTCTTGGGACCGGCGAGTGAGCCCTCTTTGGTGACGTGACCGACGAGAATGACCGGAACGCCGTTCGACTTGGCGAAGCTCATGAGCCGGCCAGCGCCTTCACGCACCTGGGCCAAGGAGCCCGGAACCGAGTCGAGCGTGCCCGAGTGCACCGTCTGGATGGAGTCGACTGCGAGCACCAGCGGACGCGTCGACTCCGCCTCGGTCAAGATGCGCGTCAGCTCGGTCTCGGCCAGGATCAGTAGATTCTTGTTGCTGACGCCGAGTCGCTCGGCCCGCAGAGCCGTCTGCTGCATCGACTCTTCGCCCGAGACATACAAGATGCGATGACCCTGACGGGCCAGGCCGTCGAGCGCTTGCAACAACAGCGTCGACTTGCCGATGCCGGGCTCGCCGCCGAGCAACACCAGCGACCCAGGGACCAGGCCGCCGCCCAGCACCCGATCGAGCTCGGCGACGCCCGTCTGCAAGCGCGGCTCGTCGCTGACGCGGACGTCGCAGATGGGCGTGGGATGGCCCTGCGACGACAACGCACCCGCCCGCCGGCTGTCGGGAGCCGATTCCTCGACGAGAGAGCCATACTCGCCGCACTCCGTACAACGGCCGAGCCACTTGGGCGTCGTGAAACCGCACGCCTGACAGACGTGCTGCGATTTGGGCGCTTTTGCGGTGAGCTTGGCCATGCGAGAACCTTATCGGTGGCCTACGACATTTGTTGCTAGAGCGCTTGGAAGTCTTAGAACTTTACGTACAGGCGGGCCTGGAACGTCTGCGCCGTGTCGGCATCTTTGGCGTACATCGGGCCGTAGATCGACGACGGGAGACTGAGCGCGCCAAAGGGAAACAAGACGCCGTAGACGAGGCCGGCGTAGAAGCCTTCTTCCTCGTTTTTGTACATGAGCGCAGCGTCGATCTCGAGGCCGAGATTGGTCGAGTTGCCTGGGTAGCCAACGGCGCGGTGGGCCATGGCGTACATGATGTCGACGCGGGCGCCGAAGTTCTCGATGATGTCGTACGAGACGCCCGGCTTGATGTAGGCCGCGTTCTCGACGGTGCCGAGGATGCGGCGGAACAAGATCAAGTCGACGTGGTAGTCGGGCGAGAACTGGAAACGGCCGATGCGGTTGCCGTCGGGGATGCGGGTGGCGGTCTTGAAGTTGACGTCAGCGTTGACCGCTTCGGAGTCGTCGCCTGAGGCGAACCCAGCCTCGAGATAGATCTTGAGCGCGTCGCGCAGCAGGCTGTAGTGCGCCTTCAGCGACCAGCCGCCCGACAGGATCAGCGACGAGCCGTTGACCGACTTGAACTGGTCCTGAATGCTCTCGACCTTGCCGGCGACGAGGGCGCCTTCGGTCTCGATGTGCAGCTTCTTCCAGTCGAGGCGCAGCCAGATGTTGCCGATGAAAGCGTAGGCGCCGCGCTTGACGAGCGTGTCCTGAATGGACTTCTCGGTGTTGCCGGTGAGCGCCGGGTTGGTGCTCATGGCCCAGGTCTGCTGACGGTAGATGAAGTAGCCGCCGTAGTTGAAAACAGCCTTACCTTGCGCCAACTTATCCTTGATCTCCTCCGGCTTGTCCATGCGGCCGAGGGCGAGGACCCACTGCGAGACGTCGTCGAGGGGCTCGGCGTTGTAGTAGACGCCCTGCCCCTGCTGCGCGCCGATGATCTGCGTGGTGGCGCCGGTGGCGACCCAGTCCCACAAGAAGGCGACGAAGTGGCCCCACAGCTTGGTGGCGAACATGACGCGGTCGGCGTTCATGCCGTTGTCGCAGTCGAGGCAGTCGCCGTTGTTGACCATCATACCCATGCCCCAGTGCGACGGCATGCGGCCGAAACGGAGCTCGCCGAACGGCGTCCGCACCTCGGCCCAGGCCCGCTTGGCGCGGATGGACGAGTAGACAGCGTTGACGCCACCCTCGGGCGCGACCTGCGAGCGGGAGCTGGCAACGAGCGGCACGTCGGCGCTGGCCGGCTTGCCGTTCAGGTAGTAGCCCTCGGGCGTCGAGCCGAGGACCAGGTTGTCGAAGACGTCGATCTGCGCCTTGACGCGGACCTGCTCGGTGACGTTGACCGTCGGCTCGAGGCGGAGGCGCATGTCGGCGGAGGTGATGTTGTTTTCGCGGCAGTTGGAGTTGCTGCGGGTGGCGCAGCTCGACGCGCCGTTGGTGGCGCCGGTGGCCATGCCGTTGCTGCCGAACTCGGAGACCGGGACGTGGAACTGTGAGGTCGGGCCAGACGCCTGCGGATAGATGCCGAGGTTGAAGTTGTTGAAGAGGTAGGCGCGGAAACGGATGTAGCCGTTGAGCTGGAAGAACTGCAGAGATTTTTCTTTTTGTTGCGGCCACGCCGGCAGCGGCTGAAGCGCGGGATTCTCGCCCTTCTCTTCGGGAGCGGCCTCGCCGGGGCCATCTTCCTTCTCGCTCGACGGGGAGGGCGGCGATCCGCCGGCGCCAGGGCCCATTTGTGCGCGCGCGTTCTGCGCAACGCAGACCAGCGAGGTGGCTACCACCAAGGCGCCCAACGTCCCCAAAGTCTTGTGCATACGGAAAACGCGGATGCCGGTCATGAGGCCGCCGACTATAGGGACCCTTCCAAAGGGCGTCAAGGACGGGGTATAGTGTGGGACAGGCCGGTCGTCATGTCGGTCGTCACAGGGGCCAAGGGGCACAGATTATGGATTACTTTAGGCGCGCTTACGTTGCCTCGCCAAAGTCGGTTTTGGCGATCATTCCGCAGATTGTGTTGATTGTGGGCCTGGGCTGTACGGCCGGCTGTAAGAGCCCCGACGCTGCCCTCCTCACCGTCTCGGGCGACGCCCCCGCCGCCTACTACGACCTCTATGTCCGCGACGACTTGACGCAGGATACCGTGTTCCACAGCGGCTTTTCGCTGGTGGCGAAGGACACGCCGACGGACATCACCAAGAGCGACCAGCCGCTCAAGATTGCGCTGTCTCTCGACGGGGGCGGCGGCCGCGAGTTCACGTTTTTGCTCGTCGGCGCACTCGACACCATGCCGGCCGGCTCCGTTCCTGACCCCGACAAGCAGATGTTCTGGGCCGGGCGCAGCAAGATCAGCGGCACGGCACGCATCAACGCTCGCCTCCTCAAGGTCGACCCGGGCTTCGATGCGGACCGCGATTTGTGGCCCGACGCGACGAAGTGGCCGGCTGCCAAACCCGAGGCGCAGACCCTCTATGCTGCGACGCCGTTCCTCCTCGACTGCGCGGACGTGCCCATGCCGGCGCTGCCGACGTTCTTGATGCCCAATCAGATCAATCCGTTCGCCAAAGAGCGCTGCGCCGACATGTTCGACACCGACTGCAACGGCAGCATCGTCATGTGCGGCGACGTCGACAAAGACGGCGACCCTTCGGACACCGACTGCGACGACAACGACCCCAAGCGTCACCACGCCAATGCCATGGATCCATACCCAGATCCGCCGAACTGCTGCGGCTACAGCCTCGGTAAGACCGGCACCGAGAAGGCGATCAACTACTTCTACGACGCCGGCGATCCCAACTGCAAAGCCGCGAGCTGCGTGCGCGACGCGATGCTATGCCCGTCGCAGCGCTGCGGCAACGGCGTCGACGACAGCTGTAGCAACAAAGACACCGAATGCGCGACAGACAACGATTGCGATGGTGTGGTGGCGGGTAAAGACTGCGACGACAACGATCCGACCGTCTATCCAGGCGCTCCAGAGACCTGCGCGGACACCAAAGACAAAAACTGCGACGGGAAGGTTGGTACTGGGTGCGTCCCGTGTGACCTCGATGGCGACGGGTTTTTGCGCGACGACGTTATGAACAACTGCAAGCCGGTTGCGGGGATGATTGACTGCAATGACTACGACTCCTCGATTCATCCTGGGTCCACCGGCGAAAAAACACCCGTCACTGGCGCGACGAACCTGGGCAGCGGCAAAGAGGGAGGCACCTCGTTGACCTCGGCGGTAATCGCCGCACTGCGCGGAACATGTCGCCGGTACTATGACATCGGCAGCATGCACGGCAAGATAGCGGCCCCAGTACCAAAAGGCGGGGGAACTGTCGGCATCGTCGGTGATGCGGACTGCAACGGGGTTGCATATGAAGGCTGCCCGAGCACGACCTGTGATGCTGACGGCGACGGCTACCCCAACAGCGGCGCGGGTTGCGCCATCGCCGGCGTCGCCACCGACTGCGACGATACCAACCCGACCATCTTCCCCAACGCGCCCGACAAGTGCGGCGACGGCATCATCTCCAACTGTGGCGCGACGGACACCGTGTGCCCAGGGGCTTCAGTCGACAAGGACGGCGACGGTTACTTCGGCACCTTCGACTGCGACGACACCGATCCCAATACGCATCCCTTCGCCCTCGAGCTCTGCGACGTGAAAGATAACGACTGCGACGGCCTCATCGACGAAGGCAACCCCGACGAGCTGGGTGAACCGCTGTTGAATGCAGCCGGCACCGGGATCTACGATTGCACCACCAGCAGCGTCGGCGATTGCGCCAACAACCACGGTACCTGCGTCTGCTCCCAGCTCACGACCAACGCGCACTACGATAGCAACCGTATCAAGTGCCGCACCGAGGTTGAAGCCGACGCGGGCAAAGGACAACCGGAGTGCTTCGGGTCCACTCAGCCGCTGGCCTTCCAGAGTTGCGACCCAAGCAAGGCGCCGCACGACGACAATTGTGACGGCAGCAATGACGATCTCACTGGCGCCAAAACGAAAGAGTTTGGAATGCCGTGTGGACCGACCGTCGCCAACAGCACCTGCTCACCTGGCACGATCGTCGGTTGCCATGCCGCCGTGAACAACTGTTTCGCTCCTTTGTCGGCATCCGATCCAGCGAAGGCTTGGTATATCTGCTCCAGTACCGCGGTGTGCCCAAAACCCGAGATCTGCAATGGCCTCGATGACGACTGCAATGGTTCGGTTCCGGGAAACGAAGCCGATGGAGACCTCGACAAGTTCTTGGCTTGCTCGCCCGTGGTGCCACCGCTCAAGGCCGGACTGCTCGGCGGCGGTGACTGCGACGACGGCAACGGATCGGTCTTTCCGGGCCAAGTCGAGAAATGCAACAACATCTCCGACAACTGCGGCCTGAATGCCGACGGCTCTGCTTATGGTGGCACCGACGGAATGGGCAGCAAGGGTGAGTGTTCCATGTTAGGCACCACGTGCTGCTCGACGCAGCCGGCCTGCCGTAACCTCACCAACGACTTCAACAACTGCAGCGGATGCAACGTCGGCTGCAACGCGCTTTACGCCGACAGTTGCGGCAGTAGCAGCTGCAAGTGCGGCGGCGGAGCGGCCTGCACACCTGGCACCGGCCAGTGGTGCAAAGGTAGCTGCACTGCCTGCAACGACGCTACGCACTGCGGTCCGAACTGCGTCACTTGCAGCGGCAGCACGTCGAAGTGCAAGTCGGACAACAGCGGCTGCGTGGCCTGTAATAACGACGGCGACTGCACCTCGGCGCAGTATTGCAATGGCAGCAATCAATGCGTGACCAGGATTGCTGGTGGCGCCATCTGCACGTCGAGCAATCAATGCGTCACCACATCGCCCAACTGCACCATGACCGCTGCTGGCACCAAGGTGTGTTGCGACCAAGCGACGTGCGGTGTTTGCTTGACGTGCTCGACAGGCACCTGTGCAAGCACGGCTGCGGGCACGCAACCCGGCTGCAGCGGAACCAATAGTTGCGATGGCAACGGCAACTGCAAGAAGGGCCAAGGACAGAGCTGTGCGGGTTCGAGCGAGTGCGCCAACAACCAGTGCCTCGATTTGGTGTGTTGTGGGTCGGCGTCATGCGGTGCTTGTACCAACTGCGCCGCTGGCACAGGTCTTTGCACCGTGTCAGTAACCAGTGGCCCCGATAACACGGGCACTACCTGCAACGGAACCAGCACTTGCAATGCGGCGGGCGCTTGCAAAAACGCGAACGGCAGTACGTGCACGTTGGCCAACCAGTGCGCTAGTAATATCTGCTCGAGTCGCTGCTGCGCTGCGTCTTGCCCCGGTGCATCTTGCTCGGACGCGGGCGATCCGTCGGTCGCCACCAGTGCGACTACCTGCGACAACACCGGCGCATGCAACAGCAACGCGACCAACAACTGCGGAACTGGATTTTCCTGCAACGGAAATGCCTGCAACACGTCATGCACCGGGTCCACGACTGGCAACGGCTGCAAACCCGGTTACCGGTGCAATGGCGGAAGTTGCTTGCAGTGCGGCAACAACGTCAACAATGCATGCGGCACCGCCACTTGCACTGACTGCGCTGGCCAAACGAACAACAAAGTGTGCCGCACGGCCACATGCGGATGCGACGCCGACAGCGATTGCAGTGGCACCAAGTTCTGCGCATCCACGCATCTTTGCGTAGATCGCGGAGCGACGGGCTCGGCGTGCGTGACCAACAACTGCGCTGACGGCATGAATACCTGTTTGCAATGCCAGAAGGGCGGCGGCCAAGCGTGCCCGGCCGGCCTCATGTGCCCGTGAAGTGGAGCCTGGCGGCAGTCCTCGTCTGCGCTGGTTGTTCGTCGCAGACGGGGATGTTGTTGGAGGTGTCGTCGTCGGCGTCTTCGCTTTCGGCGGGGATTGCCGAGGTGGCGTTCGTGACTGCGCGCAAGTCGTGGTGT